>OLOF01000017.1_pt1 | contig 160523 bp, 137 predicted proteins | sample 1643121 | NCBI WGS metagenome assembly OLOF01 (sample SAMEA3136677, study PRJEB25190) | human gut metagenome | biome: human gut; feature: human-associated habitat; material: faeces | place: Austria | collected 2013
CCCCAGGGGACCTTCTCTTGCCCTTCGGGCAATTCACCTTGTGTTGCGCCTGCGTTGATTGAACCACCTGTGTAGCAGCAAGGAATCCGGCACTGCGTAGAGGTAACGAAATGGGAGCACACTGTGCTCCCCTGCGGTAGAAAAATCCTCTGCCGTTCCCCATTTTCGCAGCGGTCGCCGCTCTCCGATTTTCGCCAGACTATCTAACAAGGGAAAGGCAGGAGTTCAAAGAGGAAGGGAAACCGCAGGTGTCCCTTCCTTTTTGCCCCTGCGGCGGGCGCCGCACGTTCCTGCGCTCCGCAGAGCGCAACTCCCGCTGAATCGCAGGCGAAAATCCGTATTTAACAAAGATTTTACCAGAAAAAACACACTTTACTTAAACTTAACGAACTCTCGCTTTTGCATTTTACAAAACTTCCGTAAGATAATCTTGTAACAAAAAACGAAGACGAATGTAAAAGGAGAACTAATTATGAAAAAGAGCATTTCCATGCTTCTGGCAGCAATGATGCTGACCGGTGCACTGAGCGGCTGCGGCGGCAGCTCCTCTTCCGCTTCCTCGGATTCCCAGGCAAGCGGCAATGGCAGCGGCGTTTCCGGCGCGATCACCGTTATCTCCCGTGAGGATGGTTCCGGTACGCGCGGCGCGTTCATCGAGCTGACCGGCGTTGAGGAGAAGAACGACGCAGGCGAGAAGATCGACAATACCACCGCGGATGCCGAGATCGCCAACAAGACCGATGTTGTACTGACCAGCGTAGCAGGCAACGAGAAGGCTATCGGCTACATTTCCCTCGGTGCGCTGAATGACACCGTTAAGGCTGTCAAGGTAGACGGCGCAGAAGCTACCGTAGATAACGTAAAGGCAGGCACTTACAAGCTGTCCCGTCCGTTCAACATTGCAACCAAGGGCGAGCCGACCGGCGTAGCCAAGGATTTCATCAACTTCATCCTCTCCAAGGAAGGTCAGGCTGTTGTAACCGATAACAAGTACATCGCTGTTGACGACAATGCAGCAGCCTTTACTTCCGACGGTTCCTCCGGCCAGATCGCAGTTGGCGGTTCCTCCTCGGTATCCCCGGTTATGGAGAAGCTGATCGAGGCGTACAAGGCTGTAAACCCGAACGCAAGCATTGACCTGCAGACCTCTGACTCTACCTCCGGCATGACCGGCACGATGGACGGCACCTTTGCTATCGGCATGGCATCCCGCGAGCTGAAGGACGACGAGGCTGCACAGCTGACCGGCACCGCCATCGCGCTTGACGGCATCGCAGTAGTCGTAAACCCGGCGAACACCATTGACGACCTGTCTATGGATCAGATTAAGGGTATCTATGTCGGCGACATCACCGACTGGGGCGACCTCGCGTAAGCGAATTCACAGACTGATAAAACAGGGCGAAGTGATTCGCCCTGTGCCTGTATAGGAGAAAGATTTATGAAAAACTTTCGGGAAAACCTGATGCACATGGTATTTTTCCTCTGTGCACTGACCTCCATCTTCGCGGTGGTGCTCATCTGTATTTTCCTGTTTGCGAACGGTGTGCCTGCCATGAAGGAGATTGGCCTGCTGGACTTCCTCACCGGCGCAAAGTGGAAGCCGGGCAACGACATTTACGGCATCCTGCCGATGATCCTCGGCAGCCTGTACATCACCGCCGGTGCGATCGTTATCGGCGTGCCGATCGGTCTGCTGACGGCGGTATTCATGGCATTCTACTGTCCGAAAAAGCTGTACGGTCTGCTCAAGCCGTGCACCGAACTGCTGGCCGGTATTCCGTCCATCGTATACGGCTTCTTCGGCATGGTCATTATCGTACCGGCAGTTCGTGCGGTGGCAGGTGTGTTCGGAGCGGATATTTCCGGCTCGTCCATCCTGGCGGCGTCCATCCTGCTCGGCATTATGATTTTGCCGACCATTATCGGCGTGTCCGAAGCGGCGCTGCGTGCGGTTCCGATGAGCTACTACGAGGGCGCCGTCGCCATGGGCGCACGGCATGAGCGCGCGATATTCACGGTTATGGTACCGGCTGCCAAGTCCGGCGTGCTGGCCGGCATCGTGCTCGGCATCGGCCGCGCCATCGGCGAGACCATGGCGGTTATCATGGTAGCGGGCAACCAGCCGCGGCTGACCGGCAGCATGCTCAAGGGCATCCGCACCATGACGGCAAACATCGTGCTTGAGATGGGCTACGCCACCGGCCTGCACCGTGAGGCGCTTATTGCGACCGGCGTTGTACTGTTCGTATTCATTCTGCTCATCAATCTGGCATTCTCGGTTCTCAAAAGGAGGAAGGAAGCATGACAAGAGAAGCTGTTTCTGCTGCGAAACCGGCAGTGCGCGCACAGGCAAAGACCGAAAAGGTGCACGGCGCCGCGTCTGCGGCTGTGCTCAAGGGTCTGGTGTACGGCGCGGCTGTGCTGACCTTTGCGGTGCTGCTGTTCCTGATCGGCTATATCCTGGTGACGGGCATCCCGCATCTCAAGCCGTCGCTGTTCCAGTGGAATTATACCTCTGAGAACGTCTCGATGATGCCTGCCATCCTCACTACGGTTGAAACGACCGCGCTGGCGCTGCTGCTGGCCGTGCCGCTCGGCCTGTTCACTGCCGTGTATCTGAATGAGTATGCCAAGCGCGGAAACAAGCTGGTAAACGTCATCCGCATCACGACCGAGACGCTTTCCGGCATTCCGTCCATCGTATACGGCCTGTTCGGCATGCTGTTTTTCGTCACCAGGCTGCACTGGGGATACTCGCTACTGGCCGGTGCGATGACGCTGGCAATCATGATCCTGCCGCTCATCATGCGTACCGCCGAGGAAGCGCTGATGGCGGTTCCGGATTCCTACCGCGAAGGCTCGTTCGGTCTGGGCGCCGGACGTCTGCGCACGGTATTCCGCATTGTGCTGCCTGCTGCGGGTCCCGGCATCCTGTCCGGTGTTATCCTCGGTATCGGACGCATCGTCGGTGAGACCGCGGCGCTCATCTTTACCGCAGGCACCATGGCACAGATTCCCGGCCTGTTCCAGTCCGGCCGTACGCTGGCCATCCACATGTATGTGCTCTCGGGTGAGGCGCTGCACATGAACGAGGCAAATGCTACCGCAGTCGTTCTGCTGCTGGTGGTCCTGCTGATGAATATGCTTTCCGCTCTGGCGGCGAAAAAGCTGACCAAGAAGTAAATGGAGAATGAACATGGAAAATAAGATCGAAATTCACAATATGAATCTGCATTACGGCGATTTTCACGCCCTGCACGATATCAATCTGGATATCAAGGAGAATGAGATCACCGCATTCATCGGACCGTCCGGCTGCGGCAAGTCTACGCTGCTGCGTTCGCTCAACCGCATGAACGATCTGGTCGAAAACTGCCATATCACGGGCGATATTACGCTCGACGGGCAGGATATTTACAAAAACTGCGATGTAAACCTGCTACGTAAGCGTGTCGGCATGGTATTCCAGAAGCCGAATCCGTTCCCGATGTCGATTTATGATAACATCGCCTACGGTCCGCGCACGCACGGCATCAAGAGCCGTGTGCAGCTTGACGAGATCGTTGAAACCTCGCTCAAGCGTGCCGCTATCTGGGAGGAGACCAAGGATAACCTCAAAAAATCCGCGCTGTCCATGTCCGGCGGTCAGCAGCAGCGTATCTGCATCGCGCGTGCGCTTGCCGCAGACCCGGAGGTGCTGCTGATGGACGAGCCGACCTCTGCGCTTGATCCGATCTCCACCGCGAAGATCGAGGACCTTGTGCTCGAGCTCAAAAAGGATTATACTATCGTTATGGTAACGCATAATATGCAGCAGGCCACCCGTGTTTCGGATACGACTGCGTTCTTCCTGCTTGGCGACATGATCGAAGTGGATGACACCGAAAAGCTGTTCTCCATGCCGTCGGACAAGCGCACGGAAGACTACATTACGGGGAGGTTCGGCTAATGAGAAACCGTTTTGACAATCAGCTTGCGGAGATGAATGATGAGCTGATCTCGATGGGGGCACTGTGCGAAAACGCAATCGCCAGTGCGGTAAAGGCCCTGCTTGAGGGCGATATCAAGCTGGCGGCTGCCGCCATCCGCATTGATCAGGAGATTGACCGCAAGGAACGCGAAATCGAGTCCATGTGCCTCAAGCTGCTGCTGCAGCAGCAGCCGGTTGCAAGCGATCTGCGTCTGATCTCGTCCGTGCTGAAAATGATCACGGATATCGAGCGTATCGGTGACCAGGCAAGCGATATTGCGGAGATTGTAACATATCTGTCCGGTGCGTGCGGTCACAACACGCATATCGACCAGATGGCGCAGGCAACCATTAAAATGGTGACCGACAGCCTGGATGCGTTTGTCCGCCGTGACCTGACCCTTGCATGGAGCGTTATTGAATATGATGACGTGGTGGACCGCCTGTTTGACGAGTGCAAGAGCGACCTTATCGCGGAGATCGCGCAGAACCCGGAGGACGGCGAGCGCGTACTCGATGTGCTGATGATCGCCAAGTATCTGGAGCGTATCGGCGACCACGCGACCAATATTGCCGAATGGGTGGAGTTTTCCATCACCGGCTCGCATAAAAGCGCAATGCACGGCGCGGAAGCGGCGGCGCGCTGACAGAAATCGGAGTGTAATATATGATATACTGTGTGGAAGATGATGCGGGTATCCGCGAACTGGTGGTGTACACGCTGCGCAACACCGGTTTTGAGGCTGACGGCTTCGAGGACGGTGCGGCGCTGACCACTGCTCTGAAAAAATGCAAGCCGCAGCTGATTCTGCTGGATATCATGCTGCCCGGCGAGGACGGCATCACCATTCTGCGTCGTCTGCGCGCAGCGCCGGATACGGCGAAGATTCCGGTCATTCTGCTGACTGCGAAAAACACGGAGTACGACAAGGTAGTCGGTCTGGACACCGGTGCGGATGATTACATTCCCAAGCCGTTCGGCATGATGGAGCTGATCGCGCGCATTCGTGCGGTCCTGCGCCGCACCGAGGATATGCAGGACAAGGATGAGTCGCGTCCGCTGGTAGCCGGCGGCATCTGTGTGGATGAGCGTGCTCACACCGTATTCGTTAACGAGCAGGAGGTGCAGCTGACGCTCAAGGAGTACCAGCTGCTGTGCCTGCTGATGAAAAACCGCGGTGCCGTGCTCACGCGCGATGTGCTGCTCGAGAATATCTGGGGCTATAATAATGAAAGCGAAACCCGCACGGTCGATGTGCATATCCGCACGCTGCGGCAAAAGCTGGGCGCGGACGGTGCGCTGATCGAGACTGTCCGCGGTGTCGGCTACCGCATGGGAGAGCATACATGAGAAAGCGCGTATTCGGCAGCATTTTCCTCACATCGCTTGTCACGCTGCTGCTGACGACCGGGCTGCTGCTGCTGGCAGTTCACGCCGGTCTGACCAATGACATGCGGCAGCGGCTGGTGACGGAGAGCAGCTACCTGTCTGCGGTGGATAACATCCGGGAGGAACTGGAGAAGTTCGGCTCGGTGTATGCCGACCGTTTGACGCTGGTCGCGCAGGACGGCACGGTGCTGTACGATAACCGCACGAATGCCTCCGAGATGGAGAACCACGCCGTCCGTCCGGAGATTGCGGCGGCAGAGAAGAACGGCACGGGCGAAGACAACCGTCTGTCCGAAACCTTCGCTAAGCAGACGTTTTATTACGCGGTGCGCCTGAAAAACGGCGATGTTCTGCGTATTTCTGCAACTGCGGACAGCGTGTTCGGCGCACTGTCGAGCGCATCGCCGTGGATTGTGCTGATCATCCTGCTGGCGCTGCTGGTCGCGGCGCTGCTGGCAGGCTGGCTGACCGGTCTGTTCCTCAAGCCGATCGAAGCACTCGACCTGCATGAGCCGATGAAGGGCGAAGCCTATGACGAGCTGTCGCCGCTGCTGCACCGCATGGACAAGCAGAACCGCAAAATTCAGACGCAGATGGACGAGCTGCAGCGCCGTCAGGCTGAGTTTGACGACATTACGGCCCGCATGGATGAAGGTCTGGTACTGTTTTCCGGCAAGGGCATGATTCTGTTCGCCAATCACGCTGCACGGGCGCTGTTCCCGCATGACAGTGCGGAAGGCAGCTATCTGACGCTGTGCCGCGACGCGAATTACATTCAGGTGGTTGAGCAGGCGCTCGACGGCAATGGCGCGCACGGTAAACTCGAGCGGAACGGCCGCATTTATGAACTTACGGCAAGCTCGGTGGAGGAGAACAGTGCATGGCATGCCGCCGTGCTGCTGATCGTGGATATTACCGAGCGCGAGCGTGCCGAGCAGCAGCGGCAGGAATTTACAGCCAATGTGTCGCACGAGCTGAAAACGCCGCTGACCAGCATCATGGGTTATGCGGAGATCATCGCGGGCGGCATTGCCAAGCCGGAGGACGTGGTGCCGTTTGCGGGCAAGATTCGCACGGAAGCGCAGCGGCTGCTGGCGCTCATCGAGGATATCATTCACCTGTCCCGACTGGATGAAGGCGGAGAAACAGTGGCTTTTGAGCCGGTGGAGCTGTCCGCCCTCTGTGATACCGTGCGCGACCGCCTGCAGAGCAAGGCAGCAGGCAAGGGCATCGCGCTGCGCATCGAGGGAGAACCGGCTGCGGTTTCCGGTCAGCGCCGCACGCTCGAGCAGATGATCTTCAATCTGACGGATAACGCCATCAATTATAATAAGCCGCAGGGCAGCGTGACGCTTACGACCGGCACGGAGAGCGGGCGACCGTTCGTGCAGGTGTCGGATACCGGCATCGGTATCGCGCCGGCGGATCAGCAGCGCGTGTTTGAGCGGTTCTACCGCGTGGATAAAAGCCACAGCAAGATGACCGGCGGCACCGGACTGGGGCTTTCGATTGTCAAGCATGGTGCGGCGCTGCATCATGCGGAGGTTGAGCTGAAGAGTGCGCTCGGCGAGGGGACTTGCATTACTTTGCGGTTTCCTAAAGAATGATGAATGGGTGCTAACCCTTAGCTGGGGTTCCAAAAGGATAGACACCAAGGTTTCTATCCTCTTGGGACTCCAGTTTCCTTTATTTCTTAACTCGGCGAAAATCGGAGAGCGGCGACCGCTTCGAAAATAAGAGTACGACAGAGGATTTTTCCTCTGCTACGGACGGACCAATTTCGGGTCCGTCCTTTTCTTATACCTTTTCGCAGTGTCGGATACCGTACTGCTACACATACGGTTAAATCTACGCAGGCGCGACATGCCCGTGTCGCGCAACCCTTTGGTGCGTTGTAACGCACGGCACCTACGAATTTAGATATCTGGGACGATTTATCTTCGCAGGCCCTGTCTGTAATAACGCGCTAACGAATCGTGCGGCACGGTTATGCCGCACCCAGCGTAGAGTAGACCTTATGTGTAGCAGTACGCTATCTGTGAACTGCGAAAAGGCGGAGAAAGACACACTGTGGTAACCCGACTGCCGTTCCCTTATTTCGCAGCGGTCACATGTCGGCAATCTGCGCCAGACCCTCTAAGGGAAAAGGGGAGATTTACAAGAGGGTGGAAAACCGCAGGTTGTCTACCCTCTTGTGCGCCCGCGCGGCGTCAGCGCAGTTCCGTTCGCCTCGCAGGCGAAATCCCCTCAAAAAAGAAAATCTCAAAAAATTAAGAATTTTTGAAAAAAACACTTGCGCGATACACCCGGTGTAGTGTATACTAATTACAGTTGCGCAAAAGCGTAACCGAATTGCCGCGCAAAGGAGTTTCTCCTGCGCACGCCCATCGGCCATCAACCGGATTTTCCCGGCGTGGTCCCTGGTGCGGTCCAAAAACGGCCGACCTGCCGTTATACCGGGTAATCAAGCAATTTGACTGCAAAACAGGCTAAAACTGCGTAAAAATCAGCACTTTTTCCGATTGCAGCCATTGGTTTCTCGTGCTATAATTAACGCTGGTCTGGTTGAGTACTGGACCGGCGATTTTTTATCCCCGCCGCTGTCCGTGGAAGGGCCACGAACAGTGTAAAGAAAAGTGGAGGGCAAACAGACAAATCAGAACCGGATTAACCCACCGGCGCTCGATTGCTGCACTACCCCCAAACTTCTTATATTAAAGGAGAGCATTTTATGCAGATCACTGATCCTATCGCGGATATGCTGACTCGTATCCGCAACGCTGGCAATGCTCGTCATGCCAGTGTGGATGTACCCGCATCCAAGATGAAGAAGGCTATTGCCCAGATCCTGCTCGACGAAGGCTACATCAAGTCTTTCGAGGTTGTAGAGGGCAACACCCAGGGCATTATCCGCATCGCACTGAAGTACGTTGATAACCGCCAGAAGGCTATCACCGGCATCAAGCGTGTGTCCAAGCCGGGCCTGCGTGTATACGCTGGCGCACAGGAGCTGCCGAAGGTACTCCGCGGCCTTGGTATTGCCATCGTTTCCACTTCCAGAGGCGTCATGACCGACAAGAAGGCTCGCGAGCTGAACGTCGGCGGTGAAGTTCTCGCATTTGTATGGTAAGGGAGGTATAAACAATGTCTCGTATTGGTAGAATGCCGATTGCCATCCCGGCCGGCGTTGAAGTCAAGATTGACGGCAGCGTTGTTACCGTGAAGGGCGCTAAGGCAACCCTTACCCGCGAATTTCATCCGAACATGACCATCGCGGTAGAGGGCAACGAAATCCTCGTAACCCGTCCGAACGACGACAAGCACAACCGCGCACTGCACGGCCTCACCCGCAGCCTGGTTCACAACATGGTTGTTGGTGTTACCGAAGGCTTCAAGAAGGAGCTGAGCGTTCAGGGCGTTGGTTACCGTGTCGCTAAGCAGGGCAAGGATCTGGTTATGAACCTCGGCTACTCGCATCAGGTTACCATGAGCGAGGTAGAGGGCATCACGATCGACGTTCCGAACCCGAACACGATCATCATCTCCGGTCCTGACAAGCAGAAGGTTGGCCAGTTTGCAGCGGAAGTCCGCGAGAAGCGTCCGCCGGAACCCTATAAGGGCAAGGGCATTCGCTACGCTGATGAGTATGTCCGCCGCAAGGAAGGCAAGACCGGCGCTAAGAAGAAGTAAGGAAAGGAGAGGCGAAAATAAATGGTTTCGAAGAAGGATTCCAACAAGGCGCGCCTTCAGCGCCACAAGCGCGTACGCGCTAAGATCAGCGGCACCGCTGAGCGTCCCCGTCTGGACGTATTCCGTTCTGCAAAGAACATCTATGCACAGGTTATTGACGATGTAGCCGGTGTAACCCTCGTATCCGCCTCGACTGCAGAGAAGAGCTTTACCGAGTACGGCGGCAACAAGGAAGCAGCCAAGAAGATTGGTCAGATCGTTGCCGAGCGCTGCAAGGCTAAGGGCATTGAGACTGTCGTGTTTGACCGCGGCGGCTATGTGTTCCACGGCCGCGTGAAGGAGCTCGCAGATGGCGCCCGTGAGGGCGGCCTGCAGTTTTAATCGGGAGGAGGTAAAACATGGCTCAGTTTAACAGAAACGATAAGCGTGAGGACGAGTTCTCCGAGAACGTTGTAGCGCTCAACCGCGTTGCCAAGACCGTTAAGGGCGGCCGAATCTTCAAGTTCGCAGCTCTGGTCGTTGTAGGCGACGGCAAGGGTACTGTTGGTTTCGGCCTCGGTAAGGCTTCCGAGGTTCCGGACGCTATCCGCAAGGGCATCGAGGACGCCAAGAAGAACCTCGTTAAGATTTCTCTGAAGGGCACCACCATCCCGCACGAGGTTATCGGCGAGTTCGGTGCAGGCCGCGTTCTGCTCAAGCCTGCTGCTCCCGGTACCGGCGTTATCGCCGGCGGCGCTGTTCGTGCAGTAGTTGAGGCTGCCGGCATCAAGGACATCCGTACCAAGTGCCTGCGTTCCAACAACCCGCAGAACGTTGTTACCGCAACGATGGAAGGCCTGAAGAGCCTGCGCGACGCAGCTCAGGTAGCTGCTGTACGCGGCAAAGCCGTAGAAGAACTGTAAGAAAGGGGTAACTGACAATGGCTAACATGAAGATTACCCTGAAAAAGAGCCTGGCTGGTCGCTTGGAGAAGCACATCGCAACGGCTCATTCTTTGGGGCTTAAGAAGATCAATGACGTAACCGTTCAGCCGGACAACGCGCAGACGCGCGGCAAGGTAAAGCAGATCGGTTACCTGCTCGAAATCGTAGAGGAGGCGTAACCCATGAAGCTGCATGAATTGACGCCTGCCGCAGGCGCTACCAAGCCGGCATACCGTAAGGGCCGCGGCGCTGGTTCCGGCAATGGCAAGACCGCAGGTCGCGGTCACAAGGGCCAGTGGGCCCGTTCCGGCGGCGGTGTCCGTCCGGGCTTTGAAGGCGGCCAGATGCCTCTGGCACGTCGTCTGCCGAAGCGTGGTTTCCACAACATTTTCGGCACCACTTACGCACCGGTCAATGTTTCCGCACTGGAGAAGTTTGAAGACGGCGCTGAGGTAACTGCAGAGATCCTCTGCAATGCCGGCATCGTTAAGAATGCTCTCGACGGCATCAAGATCCTCGGCACCGGCACGCTGACCAAGAAGCTGACCGTTAAGGCAGCTGCTTTCTCGGCTTCCGCAAAGGAGAAGATCGAAGCCGCAGGCGGAAAGGCCGAGGTGGTTTAAGGTGTTTCAAACCCTTAAAAACGCCTGGTCTATGCCCGAACTGCGCAAGAAGATGCTGTACACTCTGTTCATCATCCTGATCTTCCGCTTTGGTTCGTGCATTCCGGTTCCGTTTATTGATACCACGCTCCTGTCTCAGTACTTTGAGCAGGCATCGGTAAACGGTTCGATGCTTGGTTATCTGGATATGTTCACCGGCGGTGGTCTGTCTCGTGCGACCATCTTCGCAATGTCCATCACCCCGTATATCAACGCATCCATCATCCTTCAGCTGCTGACTGTTGCCATCCCCGCTCTTGAGCGCATGGTAAAGGACGGCGGCGAGGAAGGCCGTGAGAAGATTGCAAGCTGGACCCGTTACCTCGGCGTTCTGCTCGGTCTGCTCCAGGGCCTGTCCTACTACGCACTGCTCCGCAACGGTTTCGGCGGCAAGACTATGCTGTCCAACACCGGCGCGCTTGCAGCCGTAACCATTATTGTAACTTTCACCGCAGGCACCGCGCTGATCATGTGGATGGGTGAGCACATCACCCAGAAGGGTATCGGCAACGGCATTTCGATCATCCTGTTCGCAGGTATCGTTTCCCGCGGTCCGTCGCTCATGCGTACGCTGGCTAACCTGTTCCAGACCGGCACGAGCGGCATCGTTTCCGGCATTGTAATGATTATCGTCGGTCTTGCGATCGTTGTATTCATCGTTTATATGTCGAACGCAGAGCGCCGCATCCCGGTTCAGTACGCAAAGCGCGTAGTTGGCCGCAAGATGTACGGCGGTCAGTCCACCCACCTGCCGATCAAGGTCAATGCGTCCGGCGTTATGCCGATCATCTTCGCATCGTCCATCCTGTCCCTGCCGCAGACCATTTCGATGTTCTGGCAGCCGGAGAGCGGCTCGGTTGGTGCGCACATTCTTAACCTGTTCTCTCAGACCAGCGTGTTCTACATTGTACTGTACGCACTGCTGATCCTCGCATTTGCATACTTCTATGCATCCATCCAGTTCAACCCGATCGAGATCGCCAACAACCTGAAGAAGAACGGCGGCTTCATCCCGGGCTTCCGTCCCGGCAAGCCGACCAGCGACTTCATCACCAAGGCACTCGGCAAGGTCACCTTCGTTGGTGCGCTGTTCCTCGCTGTTGTAGCACTGCTCCCGCTGATCGTAGGCGCAGTAAACTCCGGCCTGAGAAACGTAGCACTGGGCGGCACCTCGGTTATCATCGTAGTAGGCGTTGCGCTTGATACGGTGAAGCAGATGGAAGCACAGATGCTGATGCGTCATCATAAGGGATTCCTGGAATAATTCTGGAGGCTGTGTTCAAATGAATTTAATTCTGCTGGGCGCTCCGGGCGCCGGTAAGGGCACGCTTGCTTCTTACCTGATCGAGCAGATGGGTGTACCGAGCATTTCCACCGGTAACATCCTGCGCGAAGCGATTAAGAACAATACTCCGCTCGGCCAGTCCGCTAAGGAGTATATGGATGCCGGCAAGCTGGTACCCGATGAAGTGGTTATCGGCATGCTGAAGGAGCGTATCGCTAAGCGCGACTGCAAGAGCGGTTTCATCCTCGATGGTTTTCCGCGTACGATTCCGCAGGCGGAAGCACTCGACGAGATTGCTCACATCGACTGCGCTCTGTCCCTTGAGGTTGCAGACGACGTCATCGAAAAGCGCATGACCGGCCGCCGTGTCTGCCTGCGCTGCGGTGCAACCTATCACGTTAAGGCAAATCCGCCGCGCGTGAAGGACGTTTGCGACATCTGCGGCGATAAGCTGGTCATCCGCAGCGATGATCAGGCTGAGGTCGTTCGTCATCGTCTTGAAACCTACCATGAGCAGACTGAGCCGCTCAAGGGCTACTATGAAGCCCAGGGCAAGCTCAAGAGCATCGATGGTGCGCAGGGCATCACCGCTACCGAAAAGTTTGCAGTAGAGGCGCTGGGTCTGTAATATGATTCATATCAAGACGGAAAAAGAGCTTGAAAAAATGCGTGTTGCCGGCCGCCTTACCGCTATTGCGCGTAAGGCGGCGGCAGACGCCGTAAAGCCGGGTGTTACCACCTGGGAGATCGACCGCATCGTCCGCAAGACGATTGAGGATGCCGGCGCCAAGCCGTCCTTCCTCGGCTACGGCGGCTTCCCGGGCAGCGCCTGCGTATCGCTGAATGACCAGGTCATCCACGGTATTCCTTCCAAGCATGCAGTTGTCAAGGAAGGCGATATCGTTAAGGTTGATGTTGGTGCATACATCGGCGGTTTCCACGGCGACTGCGCCTGCACGGTTCCGTGCGGCGAGGTAAGCGAAGAGGCAAAAAAGCTGATCGCTGTAACACGTCAGAGCTTCTTTGAAGGCATTAAATTTGCCCGTGAGGGCTACCGCGTATCGGATATCGGCGCAGCCGTTCAGGCTTACGTCGAGGCCAACGGCTTTTCTGTCGTGCGCGACTACGTCGGTCACGGCGTAGGCGCTGCGCTGCATGAGAGCCCGGAGGTTCCGAACTACGGCAAACCGGGCCACGGCATTCGCCTGCAGCGCGGTATGGTCATCGCGGTAGAGCCGATGGTCAATGTGGGTGTTTACACGGTCAAGGTCCTGCCGGATGGCTGGACGGTTAAGACCAGGGACGGCAAGCTGTCCGCTCACTACGAAAACACCATCGCTATTACGGATGGAGAGCCGGAGATTCTTACGAATATCGACGGCGAAGTGCTGTAATGGCAGAGATTCGTACCGCCGACATTGTGCTGTCGCTGACCGGAAGGGACAGAGGACAGCTGATGCTGGTCGTCGCAGAGGAGGGGGATTTTCTTCTGCTGGCGAACGGACGTGCGCGCCGGGCCGAAAACCCGAAGCGCAAGCGCCGCAAGCATGTGAGCCTGCAGGGCCCATGCGACGAGCGCACACGGCTTAAGCTGCAAAGCGAAAGCCGGCTGACAAACAGCGAGATCCGCAAGGCGCTCGCCCTCTGGACAGGGGACGAGAACGCAAATTGACCGAGGAGGATAAACCACAATGGCAAAAGATGATGTGATTGAGCTCGAGGGTACCGTCGTAGAGGCGCTGCCCAATGCAATGTTTCAGGTAGAGCTTCCCAACGGCCATAAGATTCTGGCGCATATCTCGGGCAAGCTCCGCATGAACTTTATCCGCATTCTTCCCGGCGACAAGGTCACCGTTCAGATGTCGCCTTACGACCTGACCCGCGGTCGTATCACTTGGCGTTCCAAGTAAGATAAAAAGCGGGCGGAGGTACGCATGTGACCTGCGCGCCAGTGGTCGCCGGACAGGTTTCCGGTGTCCCATCCCACCAAAAATTTGATGGAGGTAAAATAACATGAAGGTAAGACCGTCTGTAAAGCCGATCTGCGAGAAGTGCAAGATCATTCGCCGTAAGGGCAAGGTTATGGTTATCTGCCAGAACCCGAAGCACAAGCAGAAGCAGGGCTAAGAAGCGCCTGTGGCGCTTTATAGGGGACTTCAAAAGTCCCCTATATACAAAAACAAGTTCCTGACGAAACTTGTTTTTGATACCCGAACGACGCGATCCAAGATCGCTGAGTCAAGGTATAAAAACCCACGCACATGTCGCGGGTTTTTATGATGACTGCAAGCAGTCATCAATAAATGCGCACCCAGGGGTGCGGATCATGGTTTACGCGAGCACGACAAGCACGCACGGCGAGTGCGGCGCTGCAGGAGCGGAGGCGGCTCCTATACTGTGTTTGCAAACACGCCTCAGTGTGTAACTATGGAGGTTATAATAGTATGGCACGTATTGCCGGTGTTGACCTTCCCCGCGAGAAGCGCGTGGAGATCGGCCTGACCTACGTTTTCGGCATTGGCCGCAAAACGTCCAACGAGATCCTTGCTAAGACCGGTATCAATCCGGATACCCGCGTTAAGGACCTGACCGAAGAAGAGGCTGCTAAGCTGCGTGAAGTCATCGAGCGCGACTACAACGTCGAGGGTGACCTGCGCCGTGAGATCGGCCTGAATATCAAGCGTCTGGTTGAGATTGGCTGCTACCGCGGCCTGCGCCATCGCCGCGGCCTGCCGGTTCGCGGTCAGCGCACCAAGACCAATGCTCGTACCCGCAAGGGCCCGAAGAAGACCATTGCGAACAAGAAGAAGTAAGGAGGGGAACGTATAAATGGCTAAGGTACAGAAGAAGGGCGCTGCGACCCGTACTCGTCGTCGTGAGCGCAAGAACATTGAAAAGGGCGCGGCACATATCCGTTCCTCTTTCAACAACACGATCGTTACCATTACCGACCTGAACGGTAACGCTATTTCCTGGGCTTCCTCCGGCGAAATGGGCTTCCGCGGTTCGCGTAAGTCCACTCCGTTCGCTGCTCAGACTGCGGCTGAAACCGCTGCTGCTGCTGCAATGGAGCACGGTCTGAAGACTGTTGAAGTATACGTTAAGGGCCCGGGTTCCGGCCGTGAGGCTGCAATCCGTGCACTGCAGGCCGCTGGCCTCGAGGTTACCATGATCAAGGACGTAACCCCGATCCCGCACAACGGCTGCCGTCCGCCCAAGCGTCGTCGAGTTTAATAGAGGAGGAACCAATAAATGGCTAAGAATACCCAGCCCGTTCTCAAGCGCTGCAAGACGCTTGGTCTTTCCCCTGCGGTACTTGGTTACTCCAAGTCCACGAAGCGTCAGCCCAAGCAGAGCCGCCGCAAGCAGTCCGAGTACGGCATGCAGCTGAACGAAAAGCAGAAGGTAAAATTCATCTACGGCGTACTCGAGAAGCAGTTCCATGCTTACTACGAGAAGGCTGAGCGCAAGCAGGGCATCACCGGTGAGATCCTGCTGCAGGAGCTCGAGCGCCGTCTGGACAACGTAGTTTTCCGCATGGGCTTTGCTAACACCCGCCGCGAGGCTCGTCAGCTGGTTAACCATGCACACTTCACCGTAAACGGCAAGCGCGTTAACATTCCGTCTTACCAGGTTAAGCCGGGCGACGTAGTTGCAGTTTCCGAGAAGTCCCGTTCTACCACCAAGTTCAAGTCTCTGCTGGAAGAGAACGGCAAGAAGGCTTGCCCGAAGTGGATCGAGAAGGCTAACGATTCCTTCGAGGGCAAGATCGTTGCGATGCCTGCACGCGACGACATCGACTATGATGTTGCCGAGCACCTCATCGTCGAGCTGTACTCGAAATAATAGACCCTCGCTTTTGGAACAGGCGCGGCGTCTGCTTCGCCTGTTCTATCTTAAGTTTCCAACCAACGTGAAGGAGGGTACCACATGATCGAAATCGAAAAACCGCGTATTGACTGTGAACAGCTCGCGGAGGACGGTTCCTACGGCAAGTTCGTCGTAGAGCCTCTTGAGCGCGGCTACGGCACCACGCTGGGCAACTCTCTGCGCCGCATCCTGCTGTCGTCTCTGCCTGGCACGGCAGCGTCCAGCATCAAGATCGCTGGTGTGCAGCACGAGTTTTCTACGATTCCGGGCGTTAAGGAAGACGTTACCGAAATCGTGCTGAATGTTAAGGGCATTATTGCCAAGCTGCATTGTGATGGTCCCAAGACGGTCTACATCGAGGCCGCCGGCGAGGGCGAGGTCAAGGCTGGCGATATCCACGCAGACGGCGAGGTTGAGATTCTCAACCCGGATCTGCACATCGCTACCCTGATGAGCGACGCACGTCTGTCCATGGAGATCACGATGACTTCCGGCCGCGGCTATGTTCCGGCTGAGAAGAACAAGCAGCATCAGACCTCCATCGGCGTCATTCCGGTGGATTCGATCTACACGCCGGTTTACAAGGTAAACTACACGGTTGAAAACACCCGTGTACGCGACCTGACCGACTATGACAAGCTGACGCTCGAGGTATGGACCGATGCAACCATCAACGCACGCGACGCGGTTTCGCTCGGTGCAAAGGTTCTGCGCGACCACCTTGATCTGTTCGTAGACCTGTCCGAGGAAATCGGCTCCAAGTCCACCGTTGTTGAAAAGGCTGAAGCGCAGCACGATAAGGTGCTTGAAATGACCATTGAGGAGCTTGACTTCTCTGTGCGTTCGTTCAACTGCCTCAAGCGCGCAGGCATCAACACGGTTGAGGACCTCATTAACACCTCCGAGGAGGACATGATGAAGGTTCGTAACCTGGGCCGCAAGTCCCTGGAAGAGGTTATCGGCAAGCTGGAGGCTATGGGTCTCCACTTGGCGAAGTCGGAAGAATAATCTTCGGACACTGTAACTTGAACTGCTGCGGCGGTACGATTACCGCGCCGCCGCTTTACTTTAATTTGGAGGTAAACTCACATGGCTAACAATCGCAAGCTCGGCCGTGCTACGGATCACCGTATGGCTATGCTGCGTGCGCTGGTAACCTACCTGCTGGAGAACGGCAAGGTTGAGACCACGCTCGCTCGTGCCAAGGAAGTAGGCCCGCTGACTGAGAAGATGATCACCCTGGGCAAGAAGAACACCCTGGCATCCCGCCGTCAGGCTATGGCTTTCGTAACCAAGGAAGCTGTTGTTGCTAAGCTGTTCTCTGAGATCGCTCCGGAGTACGCTAACCGCAACGGTGGCTACACCCGCATCATCAAGACCGGCCCGCGTCGTGGCGACGCAGCTGAAATGGCGATCATCGAGCTGGTTAAGTAAGTTAATTTTTAACTTCTGACGACTCGATCTGTTCCAAAACAGAAAAATGATCCTAAAAAGGTTATCCAGTAGCGTGCTTATTGGATAACCTTTTTCTTTTTGCTTTTTTGCATCCTGTATGGTACTATGTAGATAAATCGAAAGGCTAAATTCTGCCGAACAGGAAAAGGAGGGCCGCAGATGTTTGCAATGCAGATGTTTGATATATTGAGTTTCATCGTCCCCATCATGTTTATTGTCGTATTTGGCATCATCATTTTTTCCATCATACAGGGGATAAGCACATGGCATAAGAACAATAATTCGCCCAGATTGACCGTACCGGCGGTGGTCGTTGCAAAGCGGACAGATGTCTCGCATCACCGGCATGCCAATGCAGGCGACATGAGCGGAGCGCACGGCTTCCACACAACGTCGAGCACGACCTATTATGTCACGTTTCAGGTGGAAAGCGGAGACCGGATGGAATTCCATGTTTCCGGCTTGGAATACGGTATGCTCGCAGAGGGCGATACCGGCAGACTGACCTTCCAGGGGACGCGGTATCTGTCGTTTGAGCGATAGCTTTTATTCGGAAGGGGGCTTACGTATGCCGGAAAATATTCAAATGATCTGTCTGGTGCGGCTGATCGTTGTGGAGCGGCAGACACGCATGAAAGGCGCCGGTCCGCGTACACATGATGGTTTCGCTCGGTGCGGCACTGATGACGCTGGTCTCCTCGTAGGGTTTTCTGCCTATCGTGGGAGCAGCCGGTATTACGGCATCTGCCCTCATGCTGAACTGCTGCGCGGTGTCGAGCGGCGTGAAAAAATGCAGGTTACCGAGCTTGCGGTCGGTCTGACAGACGGCAAAGGCGATCTTGTGCGTCTGTACGACTGGCTGGCACAGAGGAAAATCACTGTGCGAGAGATCGATCTCAAGCGGCAGGAAGGCAATTCGGTAAAATCGTGCTGTACATTGCCATGCCGCGGCATTTCGATAAAGCGGATTTCTGCGGCTGAAGGAGGATATCCCGGGTGTGCAGTCGGTTGAGATATAAACGGAATAGCAAAGCCGTTCGGCAGAAATGCTGGACGGCTTTTGTGCTTATTCGATAATAAGGCGTTGAAATATCAGGATTTGTTTGGTATACTGTAACAAACAAATAAAGGGAGGTCCTGCTATGAAAAAGAGAATCCCCGCAATCATCCTGATGTTTGCCCTGTTTCTGACCACATCCTATGCGGCAAACACCTATCGCAAGACGATCACCGTCACGTCCGGCGTCAATGTGGAATTCAACAACGAAGCAATCGACATGACAGACGCCAACGGTAAAGCGGTCGAGGCGTTTATCTACAACGGCACGACCTATGTGCCGATTCGTGCGGTGTCGAATGCGTTCGGCGCGGATATCGGCTATGACCGCAATACGCAGACGATTTCAGTTTATGACGATTTCACAGAAATTGTTACAGCAGCGTATAAGTTGGAGCGTACAATTACCATATGCAGAGGAGAACTTGATCTTTATAATGAATCAATCAACGCGAATTTATTTACAATAAATCCAGCAACAAGAAATCCGGATAGTGAAGCTCTTATTAGCCGGAACGAGAAAATGTTACAGACATTGCAAAAGGAAAATATCAACTATTCGCTTTTGGAAGAAGAACTATTGCCGCTTTATAATGAGTTTATTCCGGCATATAGAAATGCAGTAAAGAATTATATAGCAATGTATAATCAAAAGAGTTATTCTAATATGAATTTGTGGAGTGCTTTTTCTCGTAGTGAAAGCGAAGCAAATGTAAATGGTATTAGTTATAGTGTTGAGTTGGAATCTTTTTATGATTCGTTTAACTGGCGTGAATTTAAGTAATTGACAGTTGGAATAAATAAAAGGAGATAGAGATTATGTACCTGAAAGCAACCTTAGTCACCATTGCAGGCTGGTTTATTGGAATGGTGTTAGATGCAAACATCGATTTCGGAGACCCGATGGGCTTCCTCAGTCTGCGCATCCTGTTTCCTATCTTGGCCATGGGACTGTGCATCCTGCACGAGCTGAGACGCGGCAGCAGCCGCTAACCCGCAAAATTTGCGGCTCACACGCCTAAATTTGTGCATTTTCACGGTAAAAATGGATATTTTTATTGCAAAAACGCTTGCAATGTACGGCAATGCGTGATATACTATCAATGTAAGATGATAAGTAACCGTAAGGAGTGGCCAAGTGCCACTCCTTACGCTTTGCTCGGAGAAAATTTTTCAGTAAGGAGGGACGGCTTTGCAGGCAAAGCAGATCGTAGCCCGCGTAGAGGAACTGGTAAAGCCTTTGTGTGAACAGGCTGGTGTTTCCCTGTGGGATGTGGAGTTTGAAAAAGAGGGCGGACAGTACATGCTGACCGTCACCGTGGATCGACCGGAGGGCGTCAACATTGACCAGTGCGAGCAGGTTTCGCGCGCGCTTGATCCTATGCTGGATGAAAAGGAATTTGACGATATGCCGTCCTATACGCTGTGCGTTTCCTCGGCCGGTATGTCGCGCCGCCTCAAGCGTCCGGAGCATTTCCAGGCGTTCATGGGTCAGACCGTCGAAGTAGGCTTCTACAAGCCGATGAACGGCATGAAGCAGATCGAGGGCACACTCGCCGGCTATGACAACGGTGCCGTAACGCTGGAAGTGAACGGCGAGCAGACCGTATACGAACCCAAAGACATTGCCGCAGTTCGACTGGCGGTAGAGATATAAGAAGGAGCTGAATAGGAAAAAATGGTTAACGCAGAATTTTTTGACGCGCTGGAACAGCTGGAAAAGGAAAAAGGCATTCCGGTAGACTATATGCTCGACCGTGTAGGTCAGGCGCTGATCACCGCCTACAAGCGCGATAACGACGGCATGACCGACAATGTTTACGTTGAGCCGGACCGCGACAAGAAGACCATTCACATGTTTGTCCGCAAGACGGTTGTTAAGGCGGAGGATCTGTACGAGCCGTACGAGGAGATTACTCTCGAGGAGGCTGCCGAGTACAAGAACAACCCGATGGTAGGCGATATCATTGATATCGACATCCCGACCAAGTCCTTCGGCCGCATTGCTGCCCAGACTGCAAAGCAGGTTATCATTCAGGGCATCCGCGAGGCAGAGCGCGGCATGGTCATCTCCGAGTTCGAGAGCAAGGAGCACGAGATCTTGAACGGCGTGGTTGCCCGCATCGATCCGCGCTCCGGCACCGCTTATCTGGATGTTGTTTCCGGCGGCGAGAAGAGCGAGGCTGTTCTGGCCGCTTCCGAGCAGGTGCGCGGTGAGGTCCTGACCGAGGGTCAGCGCCTGAAGGTTTACCTCATCGAGGTTCGCCGCGGCACCCGCGGCCCGCAGGTCGTTGTTTCCCGCACCCACCCGGGTCTGGTTAAGCGACTGTTTGAGCTGGAGGTACCGGAGATTCACTCCGGTATCGTCGAGGTTAAGTCCATCGCGCGTGAGGCAGGCAACCGCACCAAGATCGCTGTTGTTTCTCACGATGAGAACGTCGATCCGATCGGTGCATGCGTTGGTACCCGCGGTGCGCGTGTTGCCAACATCACCGGCGAGCTGAACGGCGAGAAGATCGATATCATCAAGTGGAACGAGGATATGGCGCAGTTCGTTTCTGCGGCACTCGCTCCGGCTGATGTTATCAATGCTACCATGCAGGCGGATAACAAGTCCTGCCGTGTCATCGTTCCGGACGATCAGCTGTCGCTTGCTATCGGCAAGGAAGGCCAGAACGCGCGTCTGGCTGCCAAGCTGACCGGCTGCAAGATCGATATCGCTCCTGAGTCTCAGGGCGAATAAGCAAGCGGAGGTGCGGCAGAATATGGTACAGAAGAAGATTCCCATGCGGCAGTGCCTCGGCTGCCGTGAAATGTTCCCGAAGCGGGAGCTGATCCGCGTAGTGCGTTCGCCGGAGGGCGAGCTTTCGCTGGATTTCAAGGGCAAGGCACCCGGCCGCGGCGCATATCTGTGCGGCAAGCCGGAATGTCTGAAAAAGGCCCGCAAGAGCCGCGCGATCGAGCGTGCGCTCAGTGTAGAAGTGCCCGATGCGGTTTACGAGCAGCTCGAGCAGCAGATGGAACAGGAGGGTGCAAATGGCAACTGATCCGGTTCTGAGAATGCTCGGTCTGGCACGCCGTGCCGGCAAGCTGGCCTACGGCGACGAGCTGGTGCGCGAGGCGTGCTTCGACCACAAGACCCGCTGTGTGTTCATTGCGGGTGACGCAGGTGCAAATGCAGCGAAAAAAGCCGCATTTTACGCCGATAAGGCGAATGTTCCGTGCGTGACGTTGCCGCACGGCAAGCTGGAACTCGGCAGCGCGATCGGCAAGGCAGGCTGCGCGATGTGCGCGGTAGCGGACATCGGCATGGCGGCAGCAGCCGTAAATAAGCTGGCGGAGCAGGATCCTGCATACGCCGAAGTGGCGCAGCAGCTTAGCGAAAAGAACGTAAAGATCCAGTCCCGCAGGGGCGTCAAAAAGCATAAGGATAAGGCGGAAAAGACCGAGGAAGCGCCGGTCAAGACCGAAAAATCGGCAGAGGAGAAGCCGAAGCGCACCTACCGTAAGCCGTCCGGCGAGAAGCGTCCCTATCGGAAGAACGATGAGAATAAGCGTCCTTACCGTAAAGCCGACGGCGAGAAGCGTCCGTTCCGCAAGGACAGCGAATCCCGTCCGTATCGCAAGAACGGCGAATATCGTCCGTATCGTAAGAATGACGGCGAGAAGCGCCCGTTCCGCAAAGACGGCGAATCCCGTTCGTATCGCAAGAACGACGGCGATAAGCGTCCGTACCGTAAAAGCGGTGTCGGCAAGCCGAGCTTCAACGGCGGCAAGCGCAGCTTCCGCAATAAAACGTAATTTCCCGCGCCGCAGCGCGCATTCCAATAGTGAAGCATAGCTTTGCATCAAATGTGCGAGCTTTGCCCGTGCATTTGATACCAGAGCGGAGAAAAGTTTCGACGCAGGAGGAACTTTTCGCAGCTTTGGACGTATCCGAACATTGTTCGGTACGTCCTCTCTCGTTCAAAACCGTGGTTTTGAACGAAGTGTGTAAGGAGGTTATTGCCCATGGCATTAGACAATAAATATCGGGTACACGAGGTCGCAAAGGACTTCGGCGTATCCACCAAGGAGATCACTGAAATTCTGGCGAAGTATCGCTCTGCACCGAAGAATCACATGCAGGTGCTTGACGATACCGACCTGTCGGTCATTTTCGAGTATCTCACCCAGCATAATCAAGTAAGCGACATGGAAGGTACGCTGAACGCACAGGGTGCATCCCGCAAGAAGCCGGAGCAGTCCAAGGCGGAAACCAAACAGCAGACCGAGTCCAAGAGAGAGGAGCCTATCGTGCAGCAGCAGCCGACACAGAGCAAGGTAAAGCAGGTTCACCGCATTGATACCCGCGGCACCGGCGACGTAAACCTTGCAAAATATGATGATCATGTAGATAAGCTGGTTGACGCAAAGGCCGAGCGAATGGAGTCCAAGGGCAGCAAGAAGCAGAAGCTGACCAAGAAGTCCGACCAGCGCTCCAAGCCGTTCGGCAACAAGCGCCGTCAGGAGGAGCAGGAGAAGATGCGCCGCCTGCAGCGTCAGCAGCAGATGGCAGCACTTAAGAAGATTCCGGTAAAGGTAATGATTCCGGAGGAGATTTCCGTCGGTGAGCTGGCTTCCCGTATGAAGCGCACCGCAGCGGATGTTATCAAGGGTCTCATCAAGCTGGGCGTTATGGCGTCCATCTCCGAGGTGATCGACTACGATACCGCAGCCATCGTTGCAGAGGAAATGGGCTGCAAGGTTGAGAAGGAAGTACACGTTACCATCGAGGAGCAGCTGTTCGATGAGCACGAGGACAAGGAAGAAGAGCTGCAGCCGCGCGATCCGGTCGTTGTTGTTATGGGTCACGTTGACCACGGCAAGACCTCTCTGCTCGACGCGATCCGCAAGACCAAGGTCATCGAGGGCGAGGCCGGCGGCATTACCCAGCACATCGGCGCATACCGCGTTAAGATTGGCGGCAAGCCGATCACCTTCCTCGATACCCCGGGTCACGCTGCGTTTACCTCTATGCGTGCACGCGGTGCGCAGGTAACCGATATCGCCATTCTGGTCGTAGCAGCCGATGACGGCGTTATGCCGCAGACCATCGAGGCCATCAACCACGCCAAGGCAGCAAACGTGCCGATCATCGTTGCCGTAAATAAGATCGACAAGCAGGGTGCAAACCCGGATCGTGTGCTCCAGCAGCTCACCGAGTACGAGCTGGTACCGGAGGAATGGGGCGGTCAGACCATCGTCTGCAACATCTCCGCAAAGTTCGGTCAGGGCATTGACAACCTGCTCGAAATGGTACTGCTGACCGCTGAAATGGCTGACCTCAAGGCAAACCCGAACCGCAAGGCGCACGGTACCGTCATCGAGGCAAAGCTGGATAAGGGCCGCGGTCCGGTTGCAACCCTTCTGGTACAGAACGGCACCCTGCATGCAGGCGATACCGTTATCGCGGGTACCTCTGTCGGCCGCGTTCGCGCAATGACCAACGACGACGGCAAGAAGATTGAGTCCGCAGGCCCGTCCGTTCCGGTCGAGATCATCGGTCTGGCTGAGGTTCCGGGTGCAGGCGACATCTTTGACGCCGTAGACGACGAGAAGATGGCTCGTGAGCTGGTTGAGCAGCGCAAGGACAAGGAGAAGGAAGAGCGCAACAAGCTGTTCCACAAGGTAACACTCGATAACCTGTTCGATTCCATCCAGCAGGGCGAGATGAAGGAGCTGAATATCATCGTCAAGGCAGACGTTCAGGGCTCTGTCGAGGCGGTTCGTTCCTCTCTCGAGAAGCTGACCAACGACGAGGTTCGCGTGCGCGTTATCCACGGTGCTGTTGGCGCCATCAACGAGTCCGACGTTATGCTGGCTGCCGCTTCCGGCGCGATCATTGTTGGCTTTAACGTTCGTCCGGACCGCACCGCTACCGACTCCGCTGCACAGCAGGGCGTTGATATGCGTATGTACCGCGTTATTTATGATGCCATCGAGGAGATGGAGCAGGCCATGAAGGGCATGCTCGAGCCGAAGTTCAAGGAAGTTGTTCTCGGCCACGCAGAGGTTCGTCAGGTGTTCAAGATCACCGGCGCAGGCGCGGTTGCAGGCTGCTATGTACAGGACGGCAAGATTCAGCGTAACGCTGAGGTTCGCGTAGTCCGTGACGGCATCGTATTCCATGAGGGCCACCTGAATACCCTCAAGCGCTTCAAGGACGATGTGAAGGAAGTTGCAACCTCTTATGAGTGCGGCATGAGCATCGAGAACTACAATGATATCAAGGAAGGCGATATCATTGAGTGCTTTGTTATGGAAGAAGTGAAGCAGTAAAACGCCTTATAGGGGGGATTCCATCCCCCCTATATACGAAAAAAGTTCCCAAGGAAACTTTTTTCGATACCCCCCTCTCGTTTGCACGGCAAACGAGGTTCCGGACACTTGTCCGGAAGCAGTGGTATAAAAGTCCGGCGGAGCTGGACTTTTATGGGGAATTGAATCACGCACTGCGGTGCGTGTGAAAATGCGTATCGCATTTTCTGTACAAGCAGATTTTAATCAATCCTCAAGAGGGAGGAAAGTTATGTCTACTCGAATTGATCGTATTTCCGAAGAAGTGATGAAGGCGCTGGCAGAGGCGATGCGCTCTGTCAAGGACCCGCGTGTACAGGAGGCTATGGTTTCCGTGGTACACTGTGATGTTACCAACGATCTGCGTTATGCGAAGTGCTATATTTCCGTACTCGGCAGCGAGCAGCAGACCAGGGACGTGATGAAGGGCCTGAAGTCTGCGGCAGGCTGGCTGCGCCGCGAGGTTGGCCACAAGGTACAGCTGCGCTACGCGCCGGAGCTGGTATTTGAGCTGGATCAGTCCATCACCCACGGTGCACACATCTCGGAGGTGCTGCACGAGCTGAAAAATGAAGGCAAGCTGGGAGAGGAGGACGCAGAATGATCGTTGACGTTGCTGGCGCTGCTGCTGCGCTGCAGGCAGCGGACGACATTCTCATCCTGACTCACCGCAGACCGGACGGCGACACGGCAGGCTGTGCCGGTGCGCTCTGCCGCGGTCTGCAGCAGATTGGCAAGCGCGCATATATTCTGGAAAATCCGGAGATCACCAGGCGTTATGCGCCGCTGATCGTGCCGTATTATCCGCCGGAGGATTTCGTTCCGGCGTATGTGGTTTCGACCGATATTGCTGAGGAAAAGCTGTTTCCGGACACGGCCGAGCCGTACAAGGGCAAGGTCGATTTGGTCATTGACCATCACGGCTCAAACGACGGCTTCGGCAAAAAAAATCTCATCCGGCCGGATGCAGGTGGCTGTGCCGAGGTGCTGTACGATGTGCTGACGGCGCTCGGCGTTAAGTTCACGGCCGACATTGCAGAGTGCATTTATATCGGTGTTTCGACCGATACGGGCTGCTTTAAGTTCTCGAATACGACCGCGCATTCGCATGCGGTAGCGGCGGCCTGTCTGACTGCCGGTATCGACGGCGGTGAGATCAACCGCGTGCTGTTTGAGACCAAATCGCGTCCGCGTTTTGAGATGGAGCGCATTGTATTTGATACGATGGAGTTCCACGAGAACGGCGCGATCGCGGTTGCCGTGCTCTGGCGCAGGGATATCGACCATGCAGGCGCGGATATGGACGATCTGGACTCGATTGCATCGCTTACGCGTCAGATTGAGGGCGTACAGATCGGCATCACGCTGACCGAGAAGCCGGACGGCACGGTTCGCGTTTCCGTCCGCACCACCAAGGAGATGGACGCGGCCGCTATCTGCAAGAAGGTCGGCGGCGGCGGTCATGTCCGTGCGGCAGGTGCGAGCTTCACCTGCGGCATGGCGGAGGCCAAGGCTGCTATGCTGAAGGCGGCAGAGGAGCAGTTTCATGCAGCAAAGTGACCTGAACGGCATCCTGCTGATGAACAAGCCGCAGGGCTTTACCTCGCACGATGTGGTTGCCAAGCTGCGCGGTATTCTGCACACGCGCAGGATCGGTCACGGCGGCACACTCGACCCGATGGCGACCGGTGTTCTGCCGGTATTCGTCGGCGGTGCGACCAAGGCGGCAGATTTTGCTGCAGCGCAGGATAAGGAATACGTTGCCGGGTTCACGCTCGGCTACTGCACGGATACGCAGGATGTCACCGGCGAAATGCTTCAGACCAGCGAACGCTATGCCGCGGAATACGCGGTAAAGCAGATGGTGCGGCGCTTTATCGGTCCGCAGCAGCAGGTGCCGCCCATGTACTCGGCGGTCAAGGTGAACGGCCAGAAGCTGTACGACCTCGCCCGCAAGGGCAGGGAGGTGGAGCGTCCAGCGCGCGATATCATTGTGCACGAAATGGACTTGCTGGACTTTGACGAGAATGCCCAGAAGGGCACGCTGCGGTGCAAGGTCAGCAAGGGCACCTATGTCCGCACACTGGTCAATGACCTTGGCGAAAAGCTGGGCACGCTGGCCGTGCTGCACAGTCTGGAGCGCACCCGTTCGGGCGCGTATGAGCTGGCGCAGTGCCATACCTTTGCCGAGTGTGAGCAGGCAATGGCAGAGGGCACTATGCAGCAGCTTCTGCTGCCGACCGACAGTCTGTTTACCGATAGACCCGCCGTTTCGCTCACCGACGAGGGCGCAGAGCGCATTGCGAGAGGTGCAGTCGTATTTCCGCGCCAGACCGACAGCCTGCCGGAAACCGCAGATACCATCTGCCGTGTGTACCATCAGGATAAATTTCTCATGCTCGGTCAGGTGAGAGAGCTGGATAAGGGCGGTTTGGGTCTGTTTGTATACAAAAACTTCCGATAAGTTTTTGCAGACAAACAGAAATGGAGAATTGAAAATGGAAAATGGATAATGAGGGTATCGCGCCTTGCGCGATGATTTAATAAGCGCGAAGCGCCGCATTCATTCTCAATTCTCAATTTTCAATTATCAATTTTTTCAGGGGGATTCCCTTATGATAGAAGTTACAAAGCCGCGTGCCATCGCGCTCGGCTACTTTGACGGCGTGCATCTGGGCCATCGGGCGCTCATGCAGCGTGCGGTCGAGCGTGCCAAGCAAATCGGCGGCACGAGTGCGGTTTTCACGTTTGATGTGCATCCGGATTCGGTTGTCATGGGCCGTCAGGTGCCGCTGCTGACCGCAAATGCATATCGCACCGAGGAGATCAAAAAGCTCGGCGGTGTGGACGAGGTTATTTTCGGCCACTTTGACCATGAAATGCAGCACATGGACTGGCGTGATTTTATCCACAAGCTGCTCATCGATCGCTTCAATGCGGGCTGGATTATCTCGGGACGCAATAACCGTTTCGGCTATAAGGGGCAGGGCAACGCAGAAGGCATGGCTATCGAGTGCGAAAAGGCCGGCATCGGCTATGACTGCATCGAGGATGTCAAGATTGACGGCATTGTGGTGTCCTCCACCTATATTCGTCAGCTGATTTCGCAGGGCGATATGGAAGGTGCGGCTAAGTTTCTCGGTCATCCGTATACGGTTTCCGGTATTGTGGAGCACGGACGACGTGTCGGCACAAGCGTGCTGCAGGTGCCGACGGTCAATCTGCGTCTGCCGACCGAAATGGCGATGCCGCCGTACGGCGTGTACGCAACCCGCGTTCTGGTGGACGGACAGAGCTATATCGCAGCGACCAATATCGGTGTAAAGCCGACATTTTTAGACGGCGGTGCACCGACCATCGAGCCGCATCTGCTCGACTTTGCGGGCGATCTGTACGGCAAGATGATCCATGTGGAGCTGCATAAGTTCCTGCGTCCGGAAATGCAGTTTGAATCGGTGGAGGCGCTCAAGACCGCCATCGAGGAAAATGTGCAGCAGACCAGAGAATTTTTCAAAGAGAAATAAGAAAAGGCGGTATCGCTGCATAGCGGTACCGCCTTTCTGTATCTCAGGGAACAATTTGGTTGACAATCAAGGGATCGTTCGGTATCATAAAGCTACAAGAATAAGGATAGAGAATCGAGAGGGAGACAATATGAAGAAATCGGTCAAATGTGCAGTGGCAGCGGCGCTGCTCCTTCTGCTTTGTGCGGTTGGGATCTATGGCATATTCTTTGCACCAAGGAAGATCGGCTGTGCAGTCGATGATTCGTTTTCGTGGAAGGCGTACAGCTATACGCCGGTGACGAGCAAAACGATTTATAACTATGCGTTCCCGTCCGAAGAAATTACACTTTCTGCGGAAAATCGGGAGACGATCGTGCAGCTGCTTGCAGACAGTAAGGGCAAGCGGCGCTTTCCGGGCAGATGGACACCGTACGGCACGAATACCAGGATTCCGTGCGTCGTTGCAGTGCAAATAGACAGCGCGGAAGCAGAGTATATGCTCTTTCTGTGCAGAAATGATTCGGAAGAGTTGCTGCTGCTGAAAACAGAACTACATGGCAAGGACAGATGGTATACGCTGGAGAGTCCGGCGCTTGCGGCGGCTCTGAATACCCTGTATCCGTATGATACCACAGGCAGCACTGTAACGCATACTGTCGGAACAAACTAAAAAAGCTGCGGTTAAACCGCAGCTTTTTTGCCGCAAGGCGGAAAAAAGCCGCCTGATGAATCAGACGGCGATTTTCCCTCAAAGAGCAGGTAAAGAGTAAAGAAAGAAAAAAGAAAAAAAGAGAGCAAATGAAATATAAAAACCAATGTGGTTGTTGGTTATTGTCGATTTGTTGTGTTCCTTAGAACAATTATTATTATAGTCGTTTTAGATAAAAATGCAATAGATTTTTTGTTTAATGTTCCAGAGAAAATGCAAAAGTTTTTGTGCATATACTACAAAAATAACATCTGTAAATTGTAGGGAAACACAAATTAAAGGGAAACAAGCTGAAATCTCAAAAAATCCGGCGGCAGCGGGAACGATTTGCCGCTGCAAAACGTGTTGTTGGTGAAAGGAGGAGAGAGCAATGCAGACAAAACTCAGGTCGGACGCATTTCTGCAGCAGGCGATGGACACCTGCGGCGACGCGGTCTACCGCTTAGCTTTGTGCAGACTGAATAGCCGCGCGGACGCAGAGGACGTCTATCAGGAAGTCTTTCTCCGGATGCTGCGGGACGACACCAATTTCCGCGACACCGAGCACCTGAAAGCATGGCTGCTGCGCGTAACGCTCAGTCGGTGCGCCGATCTTCGCCGGTCGGCGTGGTTTAAGCGCACCGCACCGATGGAAGCTGCCGCGGATGCCGCCGCTCCGGAACCGGAAAGCAGCAGTGAGCTGTGGCAGGCGGTACACGCACTGCCGGACGATCAGCGAATCGCGGTGTGGCTGCACTATGTGGAGGGCTACCGCACAGAGGAGATCGCGGAAATGGTCGGCTGCCGTCCGGCAACGGTACGCACGCGGCTGCATCGCGCAAGAAAGCAATTAAAGCTGGATTTGGAGGGATCTTACGATGAAGAACAACTGGAACGAACTGAAGGACATCAAGGCTCCGCAGGAGCTGAAGGAGCGCACGCTGGCAGCAGCTCGTGAAGCGCGTAAGCTGACGAACGAACCGCTGCATGCGGTGCCGCGCCATCCGTGGGGAATGGTAAAGCGCCTTCTGGCGGCAGTCTGCGCGTTCGGTATTGTGCTGGGCGGCACGGCGGTTTATCGCACGCATAATGGCACCGCGCAGACCGGCAGTGCAGCCGTAGCGGACGCCATCAATCACACATTCGGCTTTGCAGCCTATGCTGCCGACACCGGCGAGCTGCGTCAGCCGAAGGACAGCAAGATCGTGTTCGACACCGGCAGCGGCGCGGACGACCCGGAAAAAGGCTTCTACTCCGGCTGTCTGTTCAAGGTGACCGGCGAGAATATCAAAACCATATCCGCGACCATCGACAAGGGGGCAGTCTACCGCACGAAAACCGTCAAGGATACATCGGCCGACCGCGACGAGTGGGTGCGCTCGATGCATCAGGGCACGAACCCCGAGCTGGACGGCGCAGACCGGATCATGGTCTGGGGCAGTGACGAGATGCATATGTACGCCGACCTGTGCTGGAAGCTGGACAACGGCTTCACCGACGCGTACGACCCGGACATCAGCTACGGTCTGTGGCTGCCCAGCCAGCCGGAAACCACGGACGATGATCTGCAGGATTCGTGGCACAAGGCCGTGGACGGCTTTGAGGGCGCAAAGCTGACCGTCACCATCACCTTTACTGACGGCTCGGAGCAGACCCGCTCGATGACGCTGCACACCGGCAAGCTGGGCGTAGAATACAAGGACGATACGTCCGGTCCGAGCCTTACCGGCGAAGTGCTGACCGATGAGCAGGCCGCAGCGGAAGGCTATATCTATGGCGTCTATGCGGATATTGAGTAATTGAAGATATGTGCCGTTCGTCCCAAATCATCAAAAATTAGTATAGTGCATGAAAATTTCCTCTGAATCTTGTGTTCAGAGGAAACTTTTTTGCGGAAAAATGGGAATATACCTTGAAAAATACGGTGTTATCGCATAAAATAGAAGAAGTTTAGTTCGTAAATGAGGCGAAAGTATGCTCAACATTGTTTTGGTCGAGCCGGAGATTCCGCAGAACACCGGCAACATTGCCCGCACCTGTGCGGCGACAGGCTGTGTGCTGCATCTGGTCGAGCCGCTCGGCTTTGCTATCGACGACAAGCGCATGAAGCGTGCAGGTCTGGACTACTGGCATCTGCTCGATGTGCGTATGTATAAAAATCTGGATGAATTTTTTGAGAAAAATCCGGACGGCCGCTACTTCTATGCGACAACAAAGGCGCCGCACGCCTATCATGAGGTGGAATACCGCGACGGCGACTACCTGATGTTCGGCAAAGAGACCCGCGGTCTGCCGGAAGCGCTGCTCATCGAGCACCCGGAACGCTGCGTTCGCATTCCTATGAGAGAGGGCGCGCGCAGCCTTAATCTGTCTAACTCGGTCGCTGTTATCGTGTTTGAGGCACTGCGGCAGACCGGCTTTGAAAATCTGAGACTTGCGGGACCGTTCCCACAGGCATAAAGGAGTAAAGAATGGAAAAGATTCATATTTTGACCGATTCCTCGTCGGATATTCCGCACGATCTGGTAGAGGCGCACGGCATTGAGATCGTTCCGATCATGCTGACGCATGAGGGACGCAGCTTCCGCGAATATTACGACATCACATCCGAGGACTACTGCAGGCTGCTCGAGACCAGCAGCGAGATTCCCGGCACGGCCATGACTACGCCGACCGTATTCCTCGAGTCCTACAACCGTGCATTTGAGCGCGGCTGCACGCATCTGCTGGCAGTGCTCATCAACGGCAGCGGCTCGGGCACTTATCAGGCGGCGTGCCTTGCAAAATCCATGTTCGAGGAGGAGCAGGGCGAGGGCAAAATGACCATCGAGGTCATCGACTCCAAGACCTACACCTATATTTACGGACACATTGTTGTCAAGGCTGCCGAAATGCGCGAGCAGGGCGAGAGCTTTGACGCGATCGTCAGCGTGGTAAAAAGCCGTCTTAACCGCGTGGAAGCCTACCTCGGTGTGTACAGCCTCAAGTTCCTCAAGAAGTCCGGCCGTATTTCGGGCGGCGCGGCCTTCGTGGGTGAGGCGCTCGGTCTCAAGCCCATCAGCCATGTGTATGACGGTGCGGTAAAGGTGTGTGACAAGGTGCGCGGTGAGAAGGCACTCGTTGCCGGAATGAGCAAAAAAGTCTCCGCCCGTGTGGTGCAGCCGGATAAGCAGACGGCTATCCTGCTCTACGGTGACGTACCCGCCGAGCGTCTGGATGAAATGGAAAAGCGTCTGCGTACCGAAATTGGATTCCGCGATGTGGAACGCGTAGCGATCGGTCCTTCGGTTCTGACAAATACTGGTCCGCTGGCAATGGCTGTAGCGTATTATGGAACGCCGCGGGATTGATGCAAAAATTGTGAATGTTGTTTAATATTTCGCAACTTTTTGGCGAAAAACGCAAAAATCCTCTAAAAGCGAGTTGGAATGTGATGATTTTCACAATTTTGCTTGCGAATGACACGAATTACGAGTATAATTCTGTATTGGAAACGGAATTATTTAAGTAATAAGTTCGTGCTTTTGTTCCTTATCGTAACTTTATAATACATCTTAAAGGAGAGGGATATTTATGCAGTATAACAAGAAGAGCGTTGAGGATATCGACGTATCCGGCAAGAAGGTAATTGCCCGCTGCGATTTTAACGTACCGCAGGACGAGAACGGCAACATCACCGACGACAAGCGCATCCGTGCTTCGCTGGAGACCATCAACTACCTGCTGGATCACAACGCTGCTGTAATCCTGTGCTCGCACCTCGGCCGTCCGAAGGGCGAAGTAAACATGAAGTATTCGCTGGCTCCGGTCGCTAAGCGCCTGAGCGAGCTGCTTGGCAAGGAAGTCAAGCTGGCAAAGGACGTTGTAGGCGAGGATGCTAAGAAGCTGGCCGCTGAGGTTAAGCCGGGCGAGGTCGTTCTGCTTGAGAATGTTCGCTTTGAAAAGGGCGAGACCAAGAACGACGCTGCGCTGGCAAAGGCTATGGCTGACATGGCTGACATTTACGTCAACGACGCATTCGGCACCGCACACCGTGCACACGCTTCCACCGCAGGCATCGCAGATTACCTGCCGGCTGTATGCGGTTTCCTGATCAAGAAGGAAATCTCTATCATGGGCAAGGCCCTGAGCGATCCGGCTCGTCCGTTCGTTGCAATCCTGGGCGGCGCTAAGGTTTCCGACAAGATCGGCGTTATCGAAAACCTGATCGACAAGTGCGACACCATCATCATCGGCGGCGGCATGGCCTACACCTTCTCCAAGGCACAGGGCGGCGAGATCGGCACCTCCCTCTGCGAGGAAGACAAGATCGAGCTGGCACTCGGCCTGCTCAAGAAGGCTGCTGACAAGGGCGTTAAGCTGCTCCTGCCGGTTGACACCGTTTGTGCAGATCACTTCGGCGCAGACGCTGCTCCGGTCGTATACGAGGCCGGCAAGATCCCGGCTGACATGATGGGCATGGACATCGGCCCGAAGACCGTAGAGCTGTTCTCCGAGGCTGTCAAGGACGCAGGCACCGTTGTTTGGAACGGTCCGATGGGCGTATTCGAGTTTGACACCTTCGCAGTCGGCACCAAGGCTGTTGCCAAGGCAATCGCTGAGAGCAAGGCTGTTTCCATCATCGGCGGCGGCGACTCCGCAGCTGCTGTTGAGAAGCTGGGCTTTGCTGATAAGATGACCCACATCTCCACCGGCGGCGGCGCTTCTCTGGAGTTCCTCGAGGGTCTGGAGCTGCCGGGCATCGCATGCCTGCAGGACAAGTAAGTCCATTAGGAACGCTTTATATCGGAGCGCGTTCTGTTGAGCGCTCCGTATAAATACATAAAGATTTAAGACGGAAAAGTCCGTCCGAATGTTTGAAAGGGGTAAAACCAACATGAATCGCAGATATCGTAAGACCATTATCGCCGGTAACTGGAAGATGAACAAGACTCCGGCAGAGGCAAAGGCTCTGATCGAAGAGATGAAGCCGCTCCTGTCCAAGACCAAGTGGTGCGAGATGGTTCTTTGCGTACCGTTCACCGATATTCAGGCTGCTGTAAAGGCTGCTAAGGGCTCCAAGATTGCAATCGGCGCTGAGAACATGCACTTCGAGAAGTCCGGCGCGTTCACCGGCGAGATCTCCGCTGACATGCTCAAGGAGCTGGGCGTTAAGTACGTTATCATCGGCCACTCTGAGCGCCGTCAGTACTTCAACGAGACCGACGAGGCTTGCGGCAAGAAGGTTCAGGTCGCTCTCGAGAACGGTCTGCGCCCGATCCTGTGCGTAGGCGAGTCTCTGACCGAGCGCGAGCAGGACGTTACCATGGAAGTTATCCGCAAGCAGATCAAGATCGCTCTGCAGAACGTAGCTGTTGAGGACATTAAGAAGGTTGTCATCGCTTACGAGCCGATCTGGGCAATCGGTACCGGCAAGACCGCTACCGCAGAGCAGGCTAACGAGGTTTGCTCCGCTATCCGTGACTGCCTGCGCGAGAAGTACGGCGCACGCGCTGCACGCGGCATCACCATCCAGTACGGCGGCTCTATGAACGCAAAGAACGCTTCCGAGCTGCTGGCTCAGCCGGACGTTGACGGCGGCCTGATCGGCGGTGCCTCCCTGAAGAGCGCTGACTTCGCTACCATCGTAGAAGCAGCTAACCAGTAAGATAAGGATACGGGAAAGGGAAACGCTCCCTCACCGTTTTGCGGAGGGGGACATGGTGATATCGTGTCCCCTTTTATTCTCTTATCGTTCGCTTCTGTAAAGGAGTTTTATCAGTATGAAAAAAACCACTATGCCGGGCATGCCGGAGGTAGAGGTAGTCGAGATCAAGACTTCCGCACCGGTTAATGTTCTGGCAGATCCGGCTCCTGCAAAAAAGCCGGCGGCAAAGCGTACCCGCAAGACCGCTGCGGCAAAGACAACTGCAGCCAAGACTGAGGCGAAAAAGCCGGCAGCCAAGCGCGGCCGCAAGCCCAAGGCAGCCACCGCTGCTGCCAAGAAGGCAGAGGGCCCGAAGAAGCCGACCGCTCTGATCATCATGGACGGCTTTGGCCACCGCGAGGAGACCAAGGGCAACGCCATTGAGGCTGCTAAAAAGCCGAATCTCGATAAGATTTTCGCAGAGAACCCGCTCACCTATATCGGTGCATCCGGTCTGGACGTTGGTCTGCCGGACGGCCAGATGGGCAACTCCGAGGTTGGCCACACCAACATCGGTGCAGGCCGCATTGTATATCAGGAGCTGACCCGCATCACCAAGGCCATCCAGGACGGCGATTTCTTCGAGAATCCGGCTCTTATGAGCGCGATCAACCAGTGCAAGTGGTTTGGTTCCACCCTGCACATTTTCGGTCTGCTGTCTGACGGCGGTGTGCATTCCCACATTGACCACATGTTTGCGCTGCTCGAGCTGGCACGCCGCAATGGTCTGCGCAAGGTTTGCTTCCACTGCTTCATGGACGGCCGCGACACGCCGCCGCAGTCCGGTATCGAGTATATCGACCGCCTGCAGGCCAAGATCGACGCTGTCGAGGTCGGCTGCATCGCAACCGTATCCGGCCGTTACTACGCAATGGATCGTGATAACCGCTGGGATCGCGTACAGAAGGCGTACAACGCTATCGCACTCGGCGAAGGCGAGCACGCTGCTACCGCACACGAGGCTATGGAGCAGTCCTACGCAAACGGCGTAACCGACGAGTTCGTTGTTCCGGTTATCGTTACCGAGGGCGCGACCGTCAAGGACGACGACGCGATCATCTTCGCAAACTTCCGTCCCGACCGTGCGCGTGAGATCACCCGTGCATTCGTTGATCCGGAATTCACCGGCTTTGAGCGCGTACAGCCTAAGATCCACTACGTCTGCATGACGCAGTATGATGCTACTATTCCGGGCGTGGAAATCGCCTTCAAGCCGCAGAGCCTGAAGAACACGTTCGGCGAATATATCTCCGATCTGGGTATGACCCAGCTCCGCATTGCCGAGACCGAGAAGTACGCACACGTTACGTTCTTCTTCAACGGCGGCGTTGAGAAGGAGTATCCGGGCGAGGATCGTGCTCTGATCCCGTCCCCGAAGGTTGCAACCTATGATCTCCAGCCGGAGATGAGCGAGCCTGCCGTTACCGAGGAGTGCGTAAAGCGCATCCTGTCCGGCAAGTACGACGTTGTTATCCTCAACTTCGCAAACTGCGATATGGTAGGTCACACTGGCGTATTCGAGGCTGCAGTCAAGGCTATCGAGGCTACCGATGACGGCGTAGGCAAGGTCGTTGACGCCATCCTCAAGATGGGCGGTCAGTGCCTGATCACCGCCGACCACGGCAACGTCGATCAGATGCTCGACGCTGACGGCGTGACTCCGTTCACCGCACACTCCACTAACCCGGTGCCGCTCGTAATGGTCGGTCACGAGGGCAAGCTGGCAGAAGGCGGCGTACTGGCTGATCTGGCTCCCACCATGCTGGACATGATGGGCATTCCGCAGCCTGCAGAGATGACTGGTCACAGTCTGCTTGTTAAGTAAGCAGAGTGAAGAGTTGAGAGTGTAGAGTGAAGAGAAATCTTCATTTAACGCTCGGCAATTCGGATATTCTTATTGATAATAATAGAGTGAAGCAGAAAGAGTGAAAAGGCGGAGTAATCTCCACTCTCCACTCTTCACTCTCCACTCTTTTATAAGCTAATCTATTCTTATGTAAGAAGGAGAAAGAATTATGAAGGGCTACATTGAAATTGTTGATGTAATCGGCCGCGAAGTTATGGACTCCCGCGGCAACCCGACCGTTGAGGTTGAGGTTTACGTTGAGGGCGACACCGGCGCATACATGGGCCGCGCTGCTGTTCCGTCCGGTGCTTCTACCGGTATCTTCGAGGCTTGCGAGCTGCGTGACGGCGACAAGTCCCGCTACAACGGCAAGGGCGTACTCAAGGCTGTTGACGCTGTAAACGGCGAGATCGCTGAAGTTGTTATCGGCATGAACGCTCTCGACCAGCAGGCAATCGACAAGGCTATGATCGAGGCTGACGGCACCCCGAACAAGACCAAGTTCGGCGCAAACGCTATCCTCGGCGTATCCCTGGCTGTTGCCAAGGCTGCTGCAGAGGCTCTGAGCCTGCCGCTGTACAACTACATCGGCGGCTGCAACGCTAAGACCCTGCCGATGCCGATGATGAACATCCTCAACGGCGGCGCACACGCTACCAACAACGTTGAGATTCAGGAATTCATGATCATGCCGGTTTCCGCTCCGTCCTTCCGCGAGGCTCTGCGCCGCTGTGCAGAGGTATTCCATCAGCTGAAGACCACCCTGAAGGAGAACGGCACTCCGGCAGCAGGTGTAGGCGATGAGGGCGGCTACGCTCCGAACCTGAAGAAGGACGAGGACGCTCTGAAGGTTATCGTTCAGGCAATCGAAGAAGCTGGCTACAAGCCGGGCGAGGACTTCATGATCGCGATCGACGCTGCTTCCTCCGAGTGGTGGAACGACGAGGAGAAGTGCTATATCCAGCCGAAGTCCGGCAAGAAGCTGACTCAGCAGCAGCTGGTTAAGATGTGGAAGAACTTCGCTGAGAAGTACCCGATCATCTCCCTCGAGGACGGCATGGCAGAGGAAGACTGGGAAGGCTGGGCTATGCTGACCAAGGCTCTGGGCGACAAGATCCAGCTGGTTGGCGACGACCTGTTCGTAACCAACACCACTCGTCTGTCCAAGGGCATCGAGCTTGGCGTTGCTAACTCCATCCTGATCAAGGTTAACCAGATCGGCTCCCTGACCGAGACCCTGGACGCTATCCAGATGGCTAACCGCGCAGGCTACACCGCAGTTGTATCCCACCGTTCCGGCGAGACCGAGGACGCAACCATCGCTGATATCGCTGTTGCACTGAACGCTGGCCAGATCAAGACCGGTGCTCCGTCTCGTACCGACCGCGTTGCAAAGTACAACCAGCTGCTCCGCATCGAGGAAGAGCTGGGCGAGGACGTTGCACAGTTCCTGGGCAAGAAGGCTTTCTTCAACCTGAAGAACAAGTAAGTCTCCGTCCTTACCGATACGGCAATATGAGAAAACCGCACGCTTTTGCGTGCGGTTTTTTATAGCAATTTCTTGCGAATATATAGTAAATTCTTGCGTTTGAGTTGACGGATGGACAAACCTGTGCTATCATAAACGCAGTAGCATAGCGAATTCTCTGTGCTGAAACAGAGAATCTGGCTTTTTGGGATAAAATTGCTCACATTTTCATTTCTTTATCATAAATCACCTCTGTGCCTTGTGCGCAGAGGTGATTTATTTTTTCGGACAGACGCGGCTTGAAAAAATCAGCCGCCGTAGCCGTTCTTCCATCGCTGCAGCGCGAGCGCTGCGTTCTTGTAGCTGACATCGGCGGTCGGCGTTCCGGCGGGCACACCGAGGATAGCCGCGTCACCCTGACGAACGTATCCGCTGGTTTTCCAGCGCTCAAGCGCCTGCTCGTAGGCACGGGTCTGTGCATTCGCGGCCGCACTGCTGACATTCAGCTGATAATTGCGCCAGTTCAACGTCGGCGTGCCGTTCAGGAAGCCGGTCAGACCGGCTACGGACAAGCCGTAATCGCGGTCGGCGTTAAACTGGCTCAACGCCGCCTGCGCCTGCTGGAGCGCCGCATTTTCCGATGCGGTATAGTAGCTGCTCTCGGCGGCTGCGGTCTGTTCATCGGCAGCATTCTGCGCTGCCGCACGCGCGGACAGACGCGCCTGCCCAAGCGAATTCAGGTCGCTGCGGTACCGGTTGTCCACCGCAATGCGGCTGGTCTCCGCCATGCCGCTGGTGGCTGCCTGCCCGCGTGCGCCCATGTTAAGTCCGAGCGCCGCCAGCTTTTCCTCGTTGTTCACCGCGGACTGTCGGGCATTGATGTCGGTCTGACGCATACCGGCGGCGTAGTCGTTCTCGATGGATGCGAGATTGCTCTCCAGCTGCCTTGCAATGCGGCTGCGGGCGGTCTCAAATCGCTTGAAACGGGCATTTTCCGCCGCATCATACAGGCTGCTGACGCGGTTTACACCGGTTGTTGTGCTTGAAACCGAGTACGGACGGTAGGTGCCGTTCCACGTCGAAACCGCGTCGTTGGATGCAACCTTGCCGCCGAGACCGAGCGAGTCAATCTTGTTCTGGCGTTCGCTCAGCAGCTGCTGGCGTTTCGCTGAATCAGTCGTGCCGGCGATCGCCGCCGAGTAGTCAAAATTGTCGCGGTAGCCGTTGGAATTGAGCGTGCCGGAGGACGTGCTTGACGTCGATTTGCTTGCCGCCGTCTTAGACGAAGCTGACTTGGACGCGGCTGACTTTACGGTTGATGTTCGGCGCGCGGAAGTTGATTTGATGATTGCCAAAGGGGAATCCTCCTTTCTAAATTACGGTCTGACCCTGTGTCCAGCGGATGGTGAGCGCGAGCAGACCAAACGGCTCATCCGGCCGGTCGTTGCCGATGCGCACGGCAAACAGAGGACTGCGGTGCTGCTTCCATCGGGTACGGTACGTCACGGCGCCCGGAATGCACCGGAAGGAGAACCGTGAAAAGTCCAGTGTGCGGAAGGAAAACAGGTCCATATTGCGGGAAAGCGTAAGCTGGGCACCGTTTTCGTTCTCGTACTGCACGGTCGCGCCCGAGCGGGAATGCGGCATGAGCGTCGGAATCACGTCCCGCACGGTCTTGAAGCGGCTCCAGTCGGAGAGTGGCAGGGTAGGCGTGCGCCAGTACGCGGCAATCGCCGCCGTGTCATCAAGATAGGCGTGCTCCTCCTCGCTTTTGGCAAAGCGGCACAGCCGGCCGTCTGCCGTGCCGAACCACAGCTGACCGTTCAGCACCGCCAGACACTGTGCAGGCACATTGACCCAGAAAAACCACGCCGGATCGCCGTTTTCCTCGGTCAGAGAGCCGTCCGCGACATAAATGTGTCCGTTTACTGCCAGATAATATTTGCCCTCGAATACCACCGCACAGGCGTTTTTGAGGTCGGTCTCCTGCGATAATTTCGGCACAATGGCATCGGATACCGAGCGGATCGTCCGCTGTTCGGCAACGGCGGTGCCGTACACGCCCTGCACACCTCTTGCCGAGAGATACAGCGGCAGATCGTTCAGCACGGCGAAGCAGCGGCTCGAAATCGCGCCTTCACCTTGCGCACCTTGTTTGAGCGGATACAGCGCAGAACCGTCATCCGCCATCATGTAGGTGCGCAGATAGCTGGTCGCCTCCTGTGCGCCGCCGGACTTAACCACGACCTGACTTTCGTACTGCTTGAGATAGCCGACGATCACAGATGCATCCGTACCCATGCGGGTATAGCCGGTGTCCGGAAAGTAGGTCGGGTCGTACAGGCCGCTCTGCCAGTCACAGTCCGGCTCATCCGGGTTGCCGGAAAGGAACACGCGCGTGTCGTTTTTGCCGCCGTACAGCCCGGAAAAGCGGCATTTGTTGATCTTGTCCGCGTGTCCGCTGACGGTTTTGGCAAACGCGATGGACACATTTGCCAGACCGTTTCCGTTTGCCGGAGCAGCGGCCAGCGTTACCAGACCGGTCGAGCGGTTGACCGCCGAAACGGTAACCGCCGAGCCGTTGACCTCAGCCGTAACAGCTGTTTCGTCGAGATCGGTCGCGTCCACCTTGAACTGGGTCGCTGTGCCGTCGCCGATAAAGGTGTTGATGCGCTTAGGCGTCAAGAGATTTACCGCCTCGTAGCTGGTGCCGCCGCCGGTCGGCGCCGCAGAGATGGTCGTGGTCGGCACATAGGCTGTGCCGGATACGGAAACGGCTTCCCAGGCCGTGTTTTTGCTGCTTTTGCGCACCGCACGATAGGTTTTGCCGTCCATCAGGTAGAGTACACCCTTCATCGTAAACGACTGGGAAAACGTCTCGTTCATGTCTGCGCACAGCTCGGTCTGCGTGCCGTCCGGCGCCCGAAAATACAGCTTTGCACCCGCATGAACGGCACAGCCCACACCATCCGGCATGGCGAATAACCCATAAATCGGTGCGTTAAACTGCGCCTGTGTGCGCCATCCGGTGCGCTTTACCAGAAAATCGTTCTGGTCGCAGATCATGTTCTGCATATCCGGCGAGCGGGAGAGGGAAACCTTGGTCGGATGCGTGCGGCAGTCGATGCCGCCGAACCGGCTGACCACGGTCTGCTGCTCGGCCTCCAGATAGGGAAATTCATAACTTCGCATTAAATCATCTCCTGCACGGCGGTAAACTGCGCGGGACAGTGACTCAGCAGGCGTTCGCTGTACTCGGTTGCCGCCCAGTTAAACTTGGCCTTGTCGTCATCCGCGACAAGCAGCGCCGCCAGTCCGTACGGAAAACATTCGCGCGCCAGCCAGTCGCCGGCGGGCAGCTCCTCGGTCAGCGCCGTCATGCGCGGCGGCACAAGCAGCACGTCTTTTCCGTCAGACGCACGTTCTGCGTTCATCTCGCGCAGGCTATTCGCTAACAGCTGGTTGAGTGCACCGAGCGCAAACTGCTCGTAATACACACCGCTGTCCGGTGTTTCGGATAAAATATTCAGCGCTGCACGAAAGCATTCGGTTCCGGTCATAGGGTTACCTCCTTTGTGATGAGTTCATTGGATACAGTGAGGAGTTAGAAGGCAGGAGTGGGGAGTAAACGAAGAAAACCTCCTACCTCCTCACTCCTAACTCTTATCTGCTATTTGAATTTAGCCTTCCGCTACCTCGGACGGATACGCACCGGACTGCACGCAGTATGCGCGAATCTTGCAGCCGGTCTCCGGCGTCAGCACAGTGCCGGCAACGTAATCCTTTGCGGAATCCGAGTAGCGCGGATCCGAGCCGTCCAGGGTGTAGCGCACCTTGCCGAACGCGGTAATCTTGCCCTGGCTGATGGTCGGTGCGCTCGAGCGGCAGTCCTCATCGACCAGTGCATATACGCCGCCGCACTTTGCGCCGAGCACATATGCGTCGTAGTAGTGACGGCCCTCGATCAGTGCACCGGACACGCCGACCGGGTCCTCATGCACCTTGGCATCCGCAATCTTGTACGGCATGAGCACGGCATCCTTGTGTGCAACTAGGAAGTACACGTCCTCCGGCAGATAGCTCTTGGGAACACGGACGACATTCATGCCGAATACCTCGCCGCACACGCCCTTGGCGATGGACTGACGCGCCAGCACGTCCACACCGGCAAACTCGTCCGAGGTGCACACCAGCTTGTACATTTCGCTGGTCAGGTACAGATAGCGGTTGTCGTCCGGCACAAGCGCATCGTCAAGTGCCTGCGATGCATCCGCAATCTTGCTGATGATATTCGCCTTGGTCGGCTTTGCACTTTCCACAATGCTGCCCGCCATGGTGACGAAGCGCTTGAATGCATACTTGTCTGCCGCCGGTGTGGACTTTTCGTTCAGCTGCAGGCGCAGCATGTCGGCGGCATTCTTGACCAGATTCTGATCGAGGTTGTTGCCCTTGTCGATGGTCAGGGTAAACGCCTTGTCCTGCGTCATGGTCAGCTCCTGTACCACATCCTGCATTTCGGTCACATCGCCGTAGCGCTTCAGACCGCCGTCACGGTCGTAATCGACCTCTTCGACGGTGATCGGGGTGTAAACCTTGAGCGTTTTCACGCCGGTCAGGTCATACGTCTCGGCAGTCTTGCCCTTGATGAAGGACGCACGGGTGAATACCTCCGCAATCTGGTCGGAATACTTGCTTGCGAGATTGATAGCCATAAAAATTTACCTCCTATATAAATGTTCAATCGTGCAGTAATGGAAAATTGATAATTGATAATGGAGAATGAACGCGGTAATTTTCCATTTTCCATTCTCCATTTTCAATTCAGCAAAAGTTACTTGCCGAGCAAAGCGAGCGTAACCGGGTCTACCCCCACGGGTTCCCCGTCCGACTGCGCCGGACCGACCGCCGCACGGCGGTTCTTCTGGTTCATCTCGAGCGCTGCCAGTTCGTCTCTCAGTTCGGCAATCTCCCACTTGCGGTACGCGGATACGAGCGAGCCTTCCTGCTGCGCCCACTCCCATACCTGCTGCGGAATGTCCTCGGGACGGACATCGGGATATTCCTCGACGAATGCGGCGTAGATCTGGCCGTTCGGCATGGCGTTTGCCGCACGGTTGCGGCGGATGTAGGCGTTGCGCCTGGAAAGTCCCTGTGCGGCTGCGTCGATCAGCTCCTCGAGCGTCAGTTCGACGATATCGCCGTCCACCTCGACCGGATAGGTCTGCGCATTTTCCTGCGGCTGGATTTCCGCCGCCTGCTCCTGTGCGAACGGATTGACCGTCATTTCCTGCTCAGGATTGGGATTCACTGTGGTTTTCTGCATTACTGTTTGCCTCCTTTTGCTGCTGTCGCTGTACGCGAAGTGCGTGCAGCAGGTCATGTTTGCCGCGTACCTGATAATCCGGTACGTTTTCCAGATATACGAGCGGGTCGGAAATAACGCCGCTCTCCAGCAGATGATCGTTTGTCATCGTCTGCATGGTTTCGGACCAGTAGCTTGCCGCGCCGACATCCACCTGCAGGCGCATGTCCTGTCCGGCGAGTGCGGAAAAGTCGAACGTGCATTTTTCGGGTTCGCCGCCGTCCTCGTTCGGCAGAACGAGCGTGCGCACGCCGTAGTGCGCGCCCATCAGATCGAGAAACACGCGCGCCCAGTCTTCGGTGAAGCGGTAGAACTCCATTTTGGTCAGCTCGAGCGGCGCTGCTGTTGCGTTCTGCACCGCGATAATTGCCGAGGTGTTGTCCGGATTGACCGTGCCGAGTGCGGCCTCGCTTGCGCCCATGAGTTCCGCGGTATCGGTCATCATTTGCTTGAGCAGCTGCAGCACCTGTGCCGAGATATCCGGTGCGCGGAATGCGGCAGCGATCGCTTCATTCGGGTTGCCGCGCATGCCGATCGCTTTGCCGACGTCGTTCGACCAGCCGTTCGGGAACCGCGTCATGTCGTACACGATCTTAGGGAACGCCACCTGCTTGATGCACTGGACGTACATCGAGTACAGCTTGTTGATGGCGATTTGGTTCGGAATCGCCTCGGTCAGCGGACTTTCGCCGTGGCACGAGCCGCGCACGCGGTTCCAGCAAAGGTGCGTCACCGGATACAGCCGATAGGGAAGCACCTTTTCGCGCATTACGACCGCGTTTCGCGTGGTCTTGCAGAAGGCAATGCCGTTCTCGGTCCTGCGCATGTGCAGGAGTACAGTCACGCGGTCGCTGTCGCTCGAGGTGCGGTAACGATGGTATTCGCCGCTGTCATCCGGCCGAATGGCTTCCGCATCGCTCACAGAGATGCCGTTGGCGCGCGCTTCCTGCCGCACCTCCTCTGCGTCGCGCCGCATGGCAATGATAATGTACGGCTGGCGCTGTACCTCATCGCAGGCGGCGTTGCCGAAGCAGATGTTCGTGGAATCAATCAGTTCCACCGCAATATCGCCCTTAACCGCCTGACCGGTCTCAAGCGCCGGATCAAAGTGCATGTAGAAGCACGCATCGCCGTCCACACAGGCGTTTTTCAGCAGCGGGCGGCCGAGTGCCTTGACACCCGAACGCTCGATCGCGGATGCAAACGCACGCTCGAGCACATGCGCGGTCTGCCGACCGTCCTTGTCCATGTCGAACGGCTGGGCGCGTACCGCCACATCGTCGGAGACCAGCATGGACACAAACAGGTTGACACAGCGGCGCAGCACGTTAAAGATCAGCGGGTCGAGGGACTGCACGCGCAGTCCCTCCCACTGCCTGCCGAGGTAAAACGCCTCGTTGCGCCGAACACGGTCGTATAAACCGATTGAGCGCTTGTAGTCGCGGTCGCGCTCATATTTCTTCCAGATAGCCGTCGGTGACGGATCAAATTTCATCGTTGTCCTCCTCTCGTCCGTAGTTCATCAGCGCCGCCAGATCGCGGCTGAGCGTATCCTCCGGCGTAGATTCTGCCGTGTGCTCCTTCGGCAAACGCCGCGGCAGAACCACACCGCCGGAGATGACTGCACCGGTCAAAACCAGCACCGCCGCAGACAGCGCGTAACATAAAATTTCCATAATGCCTCCTTTCAGTCAAAACCTGAGAAATTCTCCTACTTCGCAGTCATACGCCGATTGCGGCACAGCCTTCACCGGCTCATAAACGGTCGCGGCGTACCCGCGGAGCGCATCCGGCGCATGGGTCAGCTCGTGCGGCGTGTTCGCTGTGTCGGACGGATTGCGCTTGTCGTGCTGCAGCGCAGGCAGCGTGCGGATCAGATTGTGGCAGGTGTCGAAAATCGTCAGCCTGGGACGAACGGCGCCGTCCGTATCCTTGCGCGGCTGCAGCAGCTCATGCAGCGCCAGCCATCCGGCGACGCGTTCATTGCTGCTTTTGATAAAATCCAGTCCGCTGTCCGCGAACAGTTCTACCGCGCTTCTGCCGGTTTCCTGCCGTCGGTTCCACAGATCGGGCGGCGCGAGACGGCAGTCGATGTGTTCTCCCGCCGTCTCACAGGCAAGCATCTGCGCCGCTGCATCCGAAATGATGAGTCCCGGACGGTAGAGTTCGCGGTAGACCACGCTGTGTCCGTCCGGATTTTGCGCGATCCAAAGCGCTGCCAGCATATCCAGACCGTAGTCGATGGTCAGGCAGCGCCGCCAGTCGTGCGGGATGGCATACGGCTTTACAACATGCAGGTCGCGTGAGAATTCGCTGAAATACTGTCCCTCGTTCAGCTCCCACACGCCGTCGAGCAGTGCTTTCCGGTCGGCAGGAGAGAGCAGCTTCAGGCGTTTCTCGTAGCCTGCATCCGCCTTGCGGAGAAACGGATTGTCGCCCAGTCTTGCGGGCAGGAACAGCCGCGTGCCGCCGTCGAACTCGCGCACGGTGTCCGGCGGCATGGAGTCGATAAACCGGCTCTTCACCCACTGGTGACCGACACCGCCGGGATTGGTCGTTGCCTTGACCTGCTTGGGGAATCCGTTCGTGCCGCGGATACGCGACAGCAGATAGGTGAACTGGCTTTCGGTGAAATGTGTCAGCTCATCGAACCGGATGACATCGTATTCCGCGCTCTGGTACCTGGTCACGTCGCTTTCCGCATCGCAGTACCCGAATTCCAGCGCCGAACCGTTTGCAAAATCCCACCGGTGCTCACTCACCTTGTACTTTGCAATGCACTGCGGATACAGCCGCAAAGCCGCCGGTACAAGCGAGCGCTCCAGCTCCGGCATGGTCCGTCGCAGCATGAGCTGCCGCGAACCCGGATAGCACACCGCAAACCGCAAAGCATCGAGCAGCTGGCCGTGGCTTTTGCCGCCGCCTGCCGCGCCGCCGAACAGGGTTTCGAGCGTATCCGACTGCATGAACGCTGCCTGCCGCCGTGTTACGGGGAATTCGTATCGTCTACGATCCGAAACACGATCTCCACCGGCTGGACTTCGGTCTGCTCGCCGCCCAGCATTACGCCTTTGCCGACCGTCCGGTCGAGAATTTCCTTGATCGCGCTGAGCCGGCTGTTCGCGGGCGCTTCCGCATCGTCTGCGATGTCGTACAGCATGCGGATCAGCCGATCCGGCCTTTCGTTTTCGCTGCACATGGCCTCACCTCCTTTCGATGAGCCATAGAATAGGAGCAAAATCCGAATTTGTCAAGAACAAATGTTCGATTTTTTTATTTGCTTGCAATTTTTGCCCAGCTGCGGTATGCTGAATAAGATGGAAAATATGCGGCGCAGCAGCGCCAGTATCAGGAGGAAAGAAGATGAAAAAAATCGACCTTATCGCGCTCGATTTAGACGGAACCGCGCTCAATCCGCAGAATCAGGTCTCTCCGGCGACCGCCGATGCCGTGCGCCGTGCCCGCGAGAGCGGCATTCATGTTGTGGTCTCCACCGGACGCATCTGCGGCGAGGCACGCGACTTCGCGCTCATGCTCGGTACGGATGACCAGATGGTCACCTCGGGCGGCGCTACGCTGTCGAGCGTGTCGCAGGAGCGCTGCACCATGCGTATGTCCATGCCGTGGGAAGCTGCCGTGCGTGCGTCTGCTGTGGTGGAGCGCATCGGCATGATCACGATGGTGTATGTAGGGGAGACGTTACTCATTACTCCGTATGATGATATCGAATTTGGCAAGTATAAGTCGAATGAAGGCTATTTAAGCGCGAAAAAAGTTGTGCCGTCTGTTGCGGAATATATTGCCACAAACCACATTTCGGTCGATAAAATGTTCATCCGCAGCCAGGACCCGGTCATGCTCGTGCGCGCCCGTGCGCAGCTGGAACAGATTCCGGGTATCCGCGTGATGAGCAGCGCGACCGATAACCTCGAGGTCATCACGCCGGCCGCGGACAAGGGCGTTGCTCTCGGCATGCTGTGCCGCGAGCTGGGCACCGACCTCGACCACGCCGCGGCCATCGGCGACAGCGAAAACGACCTCGAAATGCTGAACGCCGTAGCCCTCCCGATCGCGATGGGAAACGCAAGCGCAGCCGTCAAAAATCTGTGCCTGCGCGAGACGCTCACCAACGCTCAGGACGGCGTAGCAGCCGCCATCGACCGCATCATCGCAGAGAACGGCTAAACGAGCAGACCGGCCGCTGTTTTCCGGAAAAACAGTGGTAAAAACCGGATTTCTATGCTATAATATACTTGCAGAATATCCGCAGAAAGCGGAAAAACGGCGCAGAACGCCGTCAGATTGAATCACAAAGAAAGTTGAAGGATAGAAGTTTTGGCTGCAAGGAAAACCACAACTAAAAAATCGACGAAAAGCGCGCCCAAGGGCAAGCGTGCGGCACAGCCGCAGCCGGAGGAACTCGGTCCGATCCTGTCCCGTCCGGTCTGGGGCGCAATCTGGGGCATTGTCGGTCTGCTGTGCCTGCTGTCGATCCTGCCGATCGACGGCGTGCTGCTCAAGTGGCTGCACCGCGGCATCGGTGCGCTCATCGGCAAGGGCGCGTATGTCATGCCGTTTGCGCTGATCGGCATCGCCGTGCTGCTGTTTGCGCGTCCCAAGGGTCCCGTGCGCCTGCGCGGAACGTGTATCGCGCTCATGCCGCTGCTGATCGGCAGTATCATTCACGCCTTTTCGTGTGCAAATGAGTACGACCTGTCCATGAGCACGCTCAGCGGTCTGCTCTCTACCGGCATGGAAGGCTCGTCCGGCGGTCTGCTGGGCGGCGGTCTGTACATCCTGCTCGAGTGGGCGCTCTCGTCCATCGGCGCACTGCTCATCCTGCTGGTGCTGTTCATCGTGTCGCTGTTGGTGGCCTGCCGGATTACGCCGCAGGCGCTGTACGACATGGTTCGTCCGCCCGAGTACGAATACGAGGACGAGGAGGAGCGCGAGCGCTACGAAGCACCTCTCCAGCTGCCGAACATCCACGAGGCGGCAGCTGCGCATGCACAGCGCCGAGAGGAACGCCGCGCACACCGTAAATCCGACTTTGACATCCCGATCGACACTGACCCGCCCGGAGAGGATAAGCCGGGCGAGGAACTGATCGACCCGCGAAAGCGCAAGGGCAAGGCCATCGCACCGGACGAATATCTGCGCTCACTGCGTGATAACGTGAAGAAAAAGGCCGGAAGCATTATGGATCTGGTCGAAAACAAGCAGCCGGAGGAAGAATCGGCGCATGTTTCCGAGCCGGAGCCCGAGCATGAGGCGGCTCCTGCACCGGCATCCAAGTCGAAAAAGACCGAGAACATCTCGGAGACCGAGCAGGAAGCCATGAATATCGCCATCGACGAGAGCCAGAAAGCGCCCATGCCGGTCTACGACTACCCGCCGATCGACCTGCTGACACAGGGCAAGCACGCCTCTGTCGCGGGCGCAGAAGCCGAGCTGCGCGAAAGCTCGGCGTGCCTGCTCGATACGCTCGACTCGTTCAACATCGAGGCGCAGATCATCGGCATCGTGCGCGGCCCGTCCGTCACCCGGTTCGAGCTGACCATCCCGCGCGGCATCAAAATCTCGCGCATCACCGCCCTGTCGGACGACATTGCGCTGTCGCTCGGCGCGGCGAACGTGCGTATCGCGCCTATCCCGGATAAGGTCGCGGTCGGCATCGAGGTGCCGAACAAGACGGTCAATACCGTCTTTATCCGCGAGTGTATCGGTTCTCCGGCGTTCGCGAATGCGAAAAGCCGCCTGTCCTTTGCCGTTGGCAAGGACATTACCGGCAAGCCGGTCATCGGCGACATTGCCAAGATGCCACACATGCTGATTGCCGGCACCACCGGCTCCGGTAAGTCGGTGTGCATCAACTCCATGCTGATTTCGCTGCTGTACAAGTCTACGCCGGAGGAGGTCCGCCTCATCATGGTGGACCCGAAGATGGTTGAACTGGGCAACTACAACGGCATTCCGCACCTGCTGATTCCGGTCGTTACCGACCCGAAAAAGGCCGCTGGTGCGCTCAATTGGGCGGTCGGTGAGATGGAACGCCGCTACAAGCTGTTCGCGGACCATCAGGTGCGCAATCTGGTCGGCTATAACGACCTCATGCGTTCCGAAAAGGCCAAAGCAGAGCAGACCGAGGACGGCCATCCCGAGCAGTATCAGGTGCTGCCGCAGATCGTCATTGTCATCGACGAGTTGGCCGACCTGATGATGGTCGCTGCCAAGGAAGTCGAGAACTCCATCTGCCGTATCGCGCAGAAGGCGCGAGCCGCAGGCATGCACCTTGTTGTAGCAACACAGCGTCCGTCGGCTGACGTTATCACCGGTATCATGAAGGCAAATATCCCGTCGCGTATCGCGTTTGCGGTAGCCAGCCAGATCGAATCCCGTATCATTCTGGATACGACCGGCGCGGAAAAGCTGATCGGCAAGGGCGATATGCTGTATGCGCCGCTCGGTGAGGGCAAGCCGACCCGTGTACAGGGCTGCTTTATCTCCAACGAGGAGATTGAAGCTGTTATTGCCCGCATCAAGGAGACCAGCACCGCCGAGTACAGCGAGGAAATCCTCGAGCACATCGAGCAGCAGGCCGAACAGGTAGGCAATAACAAGGGCGGCAGCAGCGGCACGAACGACCCGGGCGACGATGAGGATGAACTCATCGAGGAAGCCATCGAGGTCATCATGGACTGCCGTCAGGCGTCCACATCCATGCTGCAGCGTCGTCTGAAGCTGGGCTATTCGCGTGCCGCGCGTATCATCGACCAGATTGAGGATCGCGGTATCATCGGCCCGTCCGAAGGCTCGAAGCCGCGCCAGATCCTCATCTCGCGTGAGGACTGGCAGGAGATGAAGCTGCGCCGCACAATGCCGTTGGATAAGCAGCAGTAATGGATAATGGAGAATTGAGAATGTCGCTATTCTTGCGCGATACCAGCGCAGCGCGGACGGGACTCGCACAAGGATAGCGCTAATTTTCCATTCTCCATTCTCAATTTGCTAAACAATTCTCTCAGGAGGTAACATATCATGAAGAAGATCAACATTGCCGAAAAGTCTTTCAATCCGTTCGATCTGATCGGTCAGAAGTGGATGCTGATTTCCGCAGGCACTGAGGACAAGTGGAACACCATGACCGCAAGCTGGGGTGCTGTAGGCGTTATGTGGGGCAAGCCGAGTGCGACCTGCTATATCCGCAAGAGCCGCTTCACCAAGGAGTTTGTAGACGCAGGCGAGTATTTCACCCTGACTGTGCTCAAGGACGGCAACCGTGATGCGCTGAACAAGATGGGCTCCAAGTCTGGCCGTGACATGGATAAGATGCACGAGAGCGGCCTTACCCCGGTATTCGTAGAGGGTCAGCCGACCTTCGAGGAGGCCGAGCTGGTACTTATCTGCCGCAAGCGCGGTGTGACCGACATCGCACCGGACGATATGGCGCAGGAAGTGCAGGACAAGTGGTACGGCGATCACGACTACCACACTATGTATATCGGCGAGATCGTAGCCGCTTACGAGAACTGAGTTTTGCAAACCGTTCTGTAAACCGATTTTTACAAATATTTCACCAATTCCTCACAGAATCGGTGTATATTTAAGTAAATGTGAACCGGTTTGCTGGAGATGCTATTTAACTGGTATTTCTAAGTGTTTCGCGCGGAAGCGCGCATGAAATAGCATTTGCTGCGCAAATGCCAAAAAAGCGGGAGCATGTATCACGCTTTTTTGACTTCTAGAGGGAGAAAGTTTCTGAATAGGAACTTTCGGACGACTTTGGAACGGCCCACGGTCCGTTCCTCTTGTCGGCGAAACTGTAGTTTCGCGACAGCTCAGCAGGGTCGCTCTGCGGCCCTGTATCCCAATCCACAAACCCACGCCTCAAAAGGGAGGAATGCAATTCGTGAAAAAACGATTGCTCAGTCTGATCACAGCGGCTGCGCTGATGGTCGGCATGCTGCCTGCGGCTTTTGCGGGCTATGAAAACTTTACCTCGAAAACAACGTATCCTGCCGGACAGTTCACCGACGTGCCCTCAACCGAGTGGTACGCGCAGAATGTTCAGGCGGCGTATGAATACAAGCTGGTGGACGGTGTAAACGCCACCCAGTTCAAGCCGAACAGCAACCTGACGATCGCACAGGCGATCAAGCTGGCGGCGTGTCTGCACAGCACCTATGTCAGCGGCACGACAGATTTTGAGACTGCGCGTCCGTGGTATCAGCCGTATGTGACGTATGCATTAGAAAATGGTATTATTAACACGACTTATGCGGATTACGATCAGCCGGCGACCCGAGCACAGTTTGCGTCCATCTTTGCAAACGCGCTGCCGGAGGACGCCCTGACCGCGATCAACAACATTGCGGACGGTGCGATTGCGGATGTGGACATGTCGGCAGGCTATGCCGCTGATGTGTACCGTCTGTACCGGGCGGGCGTACTTACGGGCAGCAACAACGCGCATGATTTCAAGCCGAACACCAACATTCGCCGCAGCGAGGTTGCGGCTATCGTCACCCGTATGGCAAAGCCGGATCTGCGGCAGAGCTTCACTGTGGAAGCACATATCGGCATGACGGCGGACGAGGTGTTCAGTGCCTGTGTACCGGCGATTTTCAAGCTGTACGCCTACGATTACAAGAATAATATCCTCGGCATCGGCAGCGGCGTTGTGCTCAGCGCACGCGGTGATGCTGTAACCTGCGGACACCTTGTCAACGGCGTTTACCGCCTTGTGGCTGAGATGTACGACGGCACCAAGCGGGAAGTCACGATCTACAGCTTTGACGCGGACGCGGACATCGCGCATATCCGTGTAGTCGGCAGCACGCTGCCGTACCTCGGTGTTACCACCGAGGTCGAGGAAGGCGACACGGTCTACGCGCTCGGTTACCCGGGCGGCGGCGCCGCAACGGTTACGACCGGCAAGGTGACCGACCCGGAAAACGACGATTACCTTGCACCGATGATCGAAAGCACGGCGCAGGTCATCAGCGGCAACTCCGGCGGTGCGCTCATCAACGATGAGGGCAAGGTTGTCGGCATTACGGTCAGCAGCCATTCCGGCGGCGTACCGTCTTACTCAGTGCCGATCCGCTACCTGAACAGCCTGATCGGCGACGGCACGGCGTACTCTCCCGGCGAGTATAACCGCAACCACAAGCCGGATGCATCGCGCTGCTACAGCAAGCACTATCCGGTGCCGGATTTCGGTACGGTGACCGGCGTCACGCTGCTCGGCACCATCCGGGAGGGCGCCACGACCACCTACTACTACGACAGGGAAGAGGTAGAAGCCGGCGACAAGATTCTGCTCCACTACTACGCCGCACTGGGTGAAAACACCTTCTACCAGTTCACCGGCGGCTCGTTCACCTCGTCCTCGACGTATCCGTATTCGGTCAAGCTCTACGAGACCAGCTACGACGGCATCCCTGCGATCAGCGTCGTGGTTTCCAGCAATTCATTCGCTTCTATCGGCGGTCTGCCTCAGACCGTCGATTTTCTTTTGCAGGAATTTGTGCATTACGCCTAATAAAATGAAAGCTGACAGGCATGGAACGTATTTACGCCCAAAATGCCATAGAAATCGAGAAAAACGAGAAAAGATAAAATAAAATTCAGACAAAAATTCTGATAAATTAAAAAGATAGATTTTACGCAAACGTTTGAGTTTTGGCTTAAAATACATGATTAGTCAAAATGCACAATATATTCGTGGGAAATCGGTATAATACTACAATGGAATATTTCACCGCTAACGTGCTATAATGTGCTTGCGTGATAAAGAGAATGAGTATTAGAGAGAGCATCAATCGAAACGGAGGAAATACCCAAATGAAAAAGTATGTTTACATGTTCCCGGAGGGCAACGGCAAAATGCGTGAGCTGCTTGGCGGCAAGGGTGCCAATCTGGCTGAAATGACCGGACTGGGCATGCCTGTGCCGCAGGGTTTCACCATCACCACCGAGGCCTGCACCCGTTATTACGAGGACGGCAAGACCATCTATCCGGATATTCAGGATCAGATCCTGCTTTACCTCGATCAGCTTGAAAAGATTACCGGCAAAACCCTCGGCGATCCCGAGAAGCCGCTGCTCGTATCCGTTCGCTCGGGTGCGCGCGCATCCATGCCCGGCATGATGGATACTATCCTCAACCTCGGCATGAACGACGAGATCTGCGAAGCAGTTGCCAAGCTGACCAATAACCCGCGTTTCGCACGCGACTCCTACCGCCGTTTCATTCAGATGTTCTCTGACGTTGTTATGGAGCTGCCTAAGTCCTCCTTCGAACAGTTTATCGATCAGGTTAAGGACAAAAAGGGCGTTAAGATGGACAATGAGCTCGATGCAGATGATATGTCCGAGCTGATCGTCCTGTTTAAGGATCACTACAAGAAGTCCCTCGGCGAAGATTTCCCGCAGGACCCGAAGAAGCAGCTGATGGAAGCTGTCCGCGCAGTATTCCGCTCGTGGGATAATCCGCGTGCAAACACCTACCGCCGCATGAACGACATCCCGCACAGCTGGGGCACTGCCGTAAACGTACAGTCCATGGTATTCGGCAATATGGGCGAGACCTCGGGCACCGGCGTAGCCTTCACCCGCAACCCGGCCACCGGCGAAAAGAAGCTGTACGGCGAGTTTCTGATGAATGCACAGGGCGAGGACGTTGTAGCCGGCATCCGCACCCCGCAGCCGATCTCCGCGCTGGCAGATACCATGCCGGAGGTTTATCAGCAGTTTGTTGACATTTCCAGCCGCCTTGAAAAGCATTACGGCGATATGCAGGATATGGAGTTTACCATCGAAAACGGCAAGCTCTACATGCTGCAGACCCGTAACGGCAAGCGCACCGCACAGGCAGCGCTCAAGGTAGCGGTTGATCTGGTAGACGAAGGCGTCTGCACCAAGGAGCAGGCCGTTATGAAGGTTGAGGCAAAGCAGCTTGACGCACTTCTGCACCCGACGTTCGATCCGGCAGCTCTCAAGGCAGCTACGCCGATCACCACCGGCCTGCCGGCATCTCCCGGTGCAGCCTGTGGCGCGGTTTACTTCACCGCTGATGATGCAGCCAAGGCTCACAAGACCGGAATCAAGGCTGTTCTCGTCCGTCAGGAGACCTCTCCGGAGGATATCGACGGCATGGCCGTATCCGAGGGCATCATGACCGCCCGCGGCGGCATGACCTCGCACGCAGCCGTAGTAGCACGCGGCATGGGCACCTGCTGTGTAGCAGGCGTAAACGGCATCAAGGTTTCCGAAGAGGATAAGACCCTGACCTTTGCCGATGGCACGGTAGTACACGAGGGCGACGTTATTTCGCTTGACGGCTCCACCGGCAATGTATACCTCGGCGAGATCGCAACGCAGGAGGCTGAGCTGACCGGCGACTTCGGCCGCTTCATGGGCTGGGCTGACGAGATTCGCACCCTGCACGTTCGCACCAACGGCGATACCCCGCGTGATGCAACGCAGGCCCGCAAGTTCGGCGCAGAAGGCATCGGCCTCTGCCGTACCGAGCATATGTTCTTCGAGCCGGCCCGCATCAAGGCGGTTCGTGAGATGATCATTTCCGATACGCTCGAGCAGCGCAAGGCCGCTCTGGCCAAGATCCTGCCGATGCAGCGCGGCGACTTTGAGGCAATTTACCGCGCAATGGGCGGTCTGCCGGTAACCATCCGCCTGCTCGACCCGCCGCTCCATGAGTTCCTCCCGCACGAGGATGACGAGATCAAGGAGCTGGCCGATGAGATGGGCGTATCCTTCGACAAGCTCAAGGGCAAGGTAGAAAGCCTGCACGAGTTCAACCCGATGCTGGGTACCCGCGGCTGCCGTCTGGACGTTCTTTATCCGGAGATCGCCGAGATGCAGACCGAGGCTATCGTATCCGCAGCTATCAATGTCTGGAAGGAAGACGGCCTGCATATCACGCCGGAGATCATGGTTCCGCTGGTATCCGAGGTCAATGAGCTGCGCTTTGTAAAGAAGGTTATCAAGGCTAAGGCTGACGAGCTGATCGAGCAGTCCGGCCTGAAGATGAAGTATATGGTCGGCACGATGATCGAGACGCCGCGTGCCGCAGTCACCGCAGGCGATGTGGCCAAGGAAGCAGAGTTCTTCTCCTTCGGCACCAACGACCTCACTCAGATGACCTACGGCTTCTCCCGTGATGACGTGGGCCGCATTCTGGAGACCTACTTCGACAAGAAGATCCTCGAGTCCGATCCGTTCGCTCGTCTGGACCAGAACGGCGTAGGCCGCCTGATCCGCTTCGCTGTTGCAGAAGGCAAGCGCACCCGCCCGGACATCAAGCTCGGCATCTGCGGCGAGCACGGCGGCGACCTGTCCTCCGTTGAGTTCTGCCACAACGTTGGCCTGAATTACGTTTCCTGCTCGCCGTTCCGCGTGCCGATCGCACGTCTGGCAGCGGCACAGGCTCGTGTAAAGGAACTTGGACTGGCATAAACCTCCCCAAACTTGACATACAGCGCGAAAGGCTTCGGAGCATTGCTCCGAAGCCTTTCGTGTTTTTTTATGCACAAATATGTGCAACAGTGTTTAGAGAATCGTAGGGCAGCCCGCCCTGCGGAGGAGAGTTACCGAATACCTAATGGAAAGGGAATCTTACAGAACCTTCTCCACATCCTCCGCAATCTGCTCTGCGGTGAGGTGATTGTCCTTCAATACCTCGTCTACGTCATAGCGGTCGAGGAACTCCTTCTTGAGACCAAAGTTCAGCACCTTAACGTCGGAGTCACCGTAGAAACGCGCGATCTTCTCTCCGAAGCCGCCGTCGAGTACGCCGTCCTCGAGGGTGATGACCACGTCGTGATCCGCCTTGAGGCTCTCGAGCAGGTCAGTATCCACGCCGGTGATATAGTACGGGTTGATAAGAGTCGGCTGCACGCCGGTCTTTTCCTTGATGAGCGCCGCCGCCTGTTCACCGAGCGGGTAGAACGAACCCAGACCGATGACAGCGACCTTTGCGCCCTTCTCCTTAACCTCGTAGGTGTTCAGCCTGCCGAAGTCCTTAGTAACAGCTTTTCCGTCGGAAACCAGTGCGCCGCCCGGCATACGGATAGCGACTGGATGCTCGTTCTGCTCAATGCTCCAGTCGAGCATCGCCAGATATTCTTCCTTGGTGGTCGGCGCCAGATAAACCAGGTTGGGGATGTTCGCCAGCATCGGAATGTCGTACAGACCGAGATGCGTTACATCGTTCATGCCGTAAACCGAACCCCACGCAACAATAATGGTAGCCGCGTTGCTGTTGATGCACAGGTCCTGCGAAATCTGGTCATAAGCGCGCTGAATGAACGTGCTGTACACGCCGTAGACCGGCTTGCCGCCGTTTGCCGCAATGCCGGATGCCAGCGCAACTGCGTTCTCCTCGGCGATGCCTACGTCGATAAACTGCCTGCCTGCCTTCTTGCGCATCTCCTCGGTGAAGCCAAGCACGGTCGGCGTACCCGAGGTGATCATGCACACAGACGGGTCAGCCTGCATCTTCTTCATCATAAAGTCGAGCGTAATGCTCTCGTAGCACTCGCCGCTCATGTCCATCAGCGGCTCGCCGGTCTCCGGATGGAACGGAGCACAGTAGTGCCATGCCTCCTTGTGCTGCTCGGCAGGCGCGTAGCCCTTGCCCTTCTGGGTGACGATGTGCACAACAACCGGCTGTGTGCTGTCCTTTACGGCCTTAAATGCTTCGATAAGCGAAGCAATATCGTTGCCGTCGGCTACAAAACGGTAATCCAGACCCATCGCGCGGAACAGATTGCATTCTGCCTTGCCGCCCGTCTCGCGCAGCAGGCGCAGGTTCTGATACAGACCGCCATGATTCTCCGCGATGGACATATCGTTGTCGTTGACGAGGATGATCAGGTTGCCGTCCAGTTCTGCCGCATAGTCGAGCGCTTCCAGTGCTTCGCCGCCGCTGAGCGAGCCGTCACCGATGATAGCAACCACGTTGCCGTCCTCGCCCTTGAGGTCGCGGCCCTTGGCCAGACCGCAGGCCAGACTGACCGAGGTGGAGGTGTGACCGATGGTGAAATGGTCGTGCTCGCTCTCGTGCGGGCTGCTGTAGCCGGAAACGTCGTCGTAGTGCTCCTCGTAGAGAAAAGCGTCCTTGCGGCCGGTCAGCATCTTGTGCGGGTAGGACTGGTGGGAAACATCGAATACAAACTTATCCTTCGGGGACTCGAATACATAGTGCAGTGCGATGGTTGCCTCTACCATGCCGAAATTCGGGCCGAAATGGCCGCCGTGACGGCTCAGCTTGGTCAGCAGTGCATCGCGCATTTCGGATGCAAGCACGGTCATCTGCGCAATGTTCAGCTTCTTCACGTCAGCGGGACCGTTGATGTTCTCGATATACATAGTTTTCCTCCTGAATATTTTTTTCTGAATTAACTCTATCACTTGGAGTGTGCTCCAAGTCAAGCGGTTTTACGAAAAATATGCAAAAAATAAGAACACCTGATACCAGGTGCCTTAATGCTCAAATAGATGCGGAAAACGTTTCTCCATTCACCGTCCAGTGCGCTTTTCCGTCCTGTACATACAGCTCGGAGCCGCCGCGTCTGCAGCCGGCATTCAGGAAAACAGCTGTGCCGTCCGGATTCAGGCGGTAGAGATTGTAGCCGAAGTCCTCGGCAGCGCGGTAGCGCGCGGTGTGCCCGAACACAAAGCCGACCATCGTGCCGTCATCGAGCGAAACGTAGTTGGTAAAGTCAAAACCCGCATACGGCGTCGCGCCAAGTTCGGACTGCTTCATCAGACCGCGCTCGCGCTGATAGGCAGGGGACTCGAGATAAGCCATGCTGTCCGGGTACAGCATCGCGTACGAGGGATATTTTTTGCCGGAGTGGACAGCGCCGGCGCCGACCTCACCGACCTTTGTGCCGCAGTTCATGCAGAATTTTGCGCCGTCCGGCAGCTGCGTGCCGCAGTTCATGCAAAACATGGTAATCGCTCCTTTACATATACTTTAGTATATCGGGAGAGAGGCCGTCTGTCAAATAGCCGTCACAGGAAAACTACGAAAAGGCAAAAGAAAAACCGTCTTTTCAAAGAAAAGACGGTTTTCGGTGGCAGCCGAAGAAGGATTCGAACCCTCACAAACAGAGTCAGAGTCTGTCGTGCTACCTTTACACAATTCGGCTATTTGTTAAGTTTTGCTGTCGTTTTGATGACTCATCGCTGACGACTTATTTAGTATATATCAGAATCCGGGATTCGTCAACCCTTTTTTCAAAAAAAATAAAAATTTTTTTCGAAAGGGGACAACCGTCGCTTTTACGGCGGCCGTCCCTCGCGTTCGAGAGCCTCCCGCAGCTTTTCGAGCGCACGCTTTTCAATGCGCGAAACATAGCTGCGCGAAATACCCAGCCGCGCGGCAATCTCACGCTGCGGCAGGGGAGATGCCAGACCGATGCCGTACCGCAGGCGGATGATCTCGCGTTCACGCGGAGAGAGACAGCCTGCCAGCGCGCGGTGCATGGCATGGTACCGGTCCTGCTCCTCAACGGCGGAAAGACCGCTGTCCTCGCAGCAGATAATATCCTGCAGGGCAAGCGCATTGCCGTCACCGTCCGACTCGAGCGTGTCCGAGAGCGAAAGCTCGCCTGCACTCTTGCGCTTCTGCCGAAAATACATCAGCAGCTCGTTCTGGATGCATTTGGAGGCGTATGTCGCCAGCCGGATATTCTTATCCGCCTTAAAGGTGTTCACGGCTTTAATCAGCCCGATCGTGCCGATGGACAGCAGATCGTCCTGCTCCGTACTTACAGCGTAATACTTTTTTACAATATGCGCTACCAGTCTGAGATTGTGCTCGATCAGCTTTTCTCGTGCCTCGGCGTCCCCGTCTTGCTGCATGCGGCGCAGCAGAACCGCCTCCTCATCGGGCGTGAGCGGCTTGGGAAACGACCCGTCCGCGCCCTGTACACGCAGCACAAAGAAGAAAAATGCACCGCCGAGCGCAAATAAAGCAGGGAAAAGCATGGTCAGCACCTCGTTTCGATAAGATACTGCTATTTTATGCGGCGGATAGATTGCGTATCACCACAACGCTAATTATGTCGCGTTATCACAAATTAAGGGTTGTAATTTGACAGAATATCCAGTATAATATAGTGAGTATTTACAGCACATTGCATAGGGAGGTGTAACCATGGTTATGGCATTGGATAAAATGCCGGCTCTGTCGGATTACGGCGCGATCATCGCACAGTTTCTGCCGTTTGTAGTTCTGATTGTCGTATTCTACTTTTTCCTGATCCGTCCGCAGCGCAAGCGCGACAAGCAGGAGCGCGATATGCGTAACTCCATCGAGGTCGGTGATGAGATCTCCACCATCGGTGGTTTTATCGGCCGCGTTGTCAGCATCAAGGACGACGTTCTGGTCATCGAGTCTTCGAGCGACCGCACGAAGCTGAAGATTTACCGCTGGGCGATCCGCGGTAAGGAGGCTCCGGCGACCGAGACGGTCGAGGCGCCCAAGGAAGCAAAGAAGGACGCAAAGTAATAACCCCATTTCTTGCCGAATAGCATGACATATAAATAAAATTCGGCGGGAGGCTATGAAATGATGAGAAAAACCAATGAGGGTCAGTCGCCGGTCGGTATCCTTTTACCATCGGTGCTTGCCGGATTGCTCGGTACTCTGCTGCTGATGCTGCTCGGTGCGGTGCTCGTTCACCGCGGCACATTGGCAGAAGGGGCAATAGCGCCTTGTGCACTGGTGTTCCTTGCACTCGGCAGTGCGCTTGCCGCACTGGTCGCTGCAAAGCGCGCAGGCGAAAACCAGTTTTACTGGTCGCTCGGCGCAGGTTTTGCGGTTTTTCTGATCCTGCTGATCGTTGCGGTGCTGCCGCTCGGTCAATCCATTCATTTTGTACGCACGGTGATCAGCCTGCTCTGCTCGTTGATCGCCTCGGCACTGGGCGGTTACGCCGGTGCCAATATGCGGAAAAAGAAGCGTTACAGCCACATCAAAAAATAGGAGGGAAATCAAATGAAGCATATTTCTACCCTGACTTCTGCAACCCTGAAGCAGACTGCAGCACACGGCGGCTGCGGCGAGTGCCAGACTTCCTGCCAGTCCGCATGCAAGACCTCTTGCACCGTGGCAAACCAGAAGTGCGAGCACGCAAAGTAATCACGCTTAAAAGGAATATGCAAGGCGCGCCTGCGGGTGCGCCTTGTTCCTGTATATCGGAGGAAAATAAATGATTCATCGTTATCAGAAAAAAGGGCTGAATTTCGTGCTCGATGTCAACTCGGGCGCGGTACATCTGCTCGATGATATCAGCTATGCAGTGTCCGGACTGCTGGATGAAAACATGGGTGATACCTGTCCGCAGAGCATCATCGACGCCCTGTCGGACTACACCGCGGACGAGATCCGCGAGGCATATGGCGAGCTGTACGAGCTGAAAAAGGCCGGTCAGCTGTTCGCGCAGGATGACTACATCGATGTAAGCCGCTACATTCCGGTGAATGCACCGGTCAAGGCCCTGTGCCTGCATGTAGCGCACGACTGCAACCTGCGCTGCAAGTACTGCTTCGCATCCACCGGCGACTTTGGCCAGGGCCGCAAGATCATGCCGCCCGAGATCGCCAAGAAGGCCATCGACTTTGTTATCGCGCGTTCCGGCGTGCGTCACAACATCGAGGTTGATTTCTTCGGCGGCGAGCCGCTCATGGCGTGGGATACCGTTACCCAGACGGTCGATTATGCCCGCAGCCTGGAGGAGAAGTATAACAAGAAGTTCCGCTTCACCATCACCACCAACGGTCTGCTGCTCGATGAGGACAAGCGCAAGTACATCAATGAGAACATGGACAACTGCGTGCTGTCGCTCGACGGCCGCCGTGAGGTCAACGACGCGTTCCGCAAGACGGTAGCCGGTACGGGCAGCTATGACACCATCGTGCCCAAGTTCAAGGCGCTGGTGGACGAGCGCGACCCGAACCTCGATTACTACGCGCGCGGCACGTTCACTTCGCACAACCTCGATTTTGCCGAGGACGTGCTGAGCATTGCAGATGCAGGTTTTGACCGTCTGTCCGTTGAGCCGGTAACGGCAGACCCGGGCTGCGGATACGACTTGACCGAGGACGATCTGCCCAAAATCGAGGCTGAGTACGACCGTCTGACCGATATCATGCTCGAGCGTAAGAAGGAAGGCAAGCCGTTTACCTTCTTCCACTTCATGGTCGATCTGGATCAGGGTCCGTGCGTTGTCAAGCGTCTGCGCGGCTGCGGCGCGGGCTACGAGTATGTGGCCGTAACGCCGGACGGCGACATCTATCCCTGCCACCAGTTTGTCGGCAAGGATGAGTTCAAGCAGGGCAGCGTGCTCGACCAGTCCTTCAACATGGACATCGCGCAGAAGTTTGCCGGCATGAACATCTATTCGCGTCCGAAGTGCCAGAAGTGCTGGGCGAAGTTCTACTGCTCGGGTGGCTGCTCGGCAGCAAACTACAACATGAACCACGACATGAACGACTCCTACGACCTCGGCTGCGAGATGGAGCGTAAGCGTCTGGAATGTGCAATTTATCTAAAGGCAATGGATAAAATTTGTGCAAATCAGTCGAAGTGATGAATTGTAAAAAGAATACGTAAAATTCGTTGCGAAACGGACTGTTTGTGCGTATAATTGCTCTTGTATTTGTACTGCCCTGTGAAGGAGATGATATTATGCCGCAGAATGTACTGGTTTCCGTGCTTGGTGAAGGTGAATATCTTCAGAAGCTGATCCGCGCCATCCTGGAGAAGGAGGTCGTACCGCAGCGCAATCTGTTCCTGTCCGCGAAGAATGCGGCGGCCTGCAAGGCTGCAGAGGGCTACGACGAGGTTCGTATCTGCGAGGACGAACTTGCTGCCATGATCAAGAGCGAGATTGTGCTGCTCACCGCTTCCAAGCGTGAAATGCCGACCGAGCTTGCCAAGATTTCCAGCAGTTCGCAAAAGCGCGTGGTAGTTTCCGTGTGCGACAGCGAAAAGGTGGATCTTGCGTACCTGACTGACCGCATCGCCGCTGCAACCGAGCTGATCGCAGCCGTGCTGCACCGTGACGAGGAAGGCAAGCTGTATGCAACCTACGAGATCAACAAAAAGGCACGCCCGTTCCTGCGCCAGCCCTGCAAGGACATGGTGGACGCGATGTGCGAGATGATCAACGAGGAAGGCTAAGTCCGTCTGTTGTTCTAAAAAGATAAAACCGGGAATATGCTGTTCTATGACTTTTCCAAGGGGGAAGACGTATGAACAAACAGCATATTCTCGGTTTTTTTGACGATTTGGTGCGGACACCGGTGTTCCTGTTCCTGTGTGCGATGTTCCTGTGCGGTGCAGCGGCGGGCGGTCTGACCGGTCTGCGGGCCGGCGAAGGGGACGGCGCGGCAGTGCTTTCCGGTCTGCTGGCTGAATTGCCCGCGCATGTGGTGCAGAGCACGCTGGGCGCGCTCATCTGGGTGCTGCTGCCGCTCGTGTGCGCCTTTCTGCGCCCGAGAGAGCTGCTGCTGAGTGCGGTTGCCGCAGCACGCGGCTTCGTGCTTGCCATGACCGTCGCGGTCAGCGTGGGAGAAGGAAACGCCCTCATCATCGGAGCAGCCGGCGTACCCGCCGTGCTGAGCGTCTCCGCGCTGCTTGCCGCATGCTCTATGGTCTGGCAGGGCGGTGAAGCCACCGGACGGTATTCGCTTCGAACGTGCAGGATGCCGTATTTCCTGTGTATTACGCTCGCCGTGCTGAGCGCCCTCCTGAGGGCCGCGATAGCGGCACTGTGCGATGTGTAAGTTTATACAAAATGCACAAATGCACAGCGGAGGCGATGCGGAATTGAGAATTGAAAATGGAGAATGGAAAATGACGCTATCCTTGCGCGAGTTCCATCCGCGCTGCGCATGAGACGGTTACATTTGCCATTTATTCATTATCAATGGTGCCAATCGGATAGACGGCGGGGTGAGGGCACCCCGCCCTACGGTATAGGTTAAATCTGTTTCGTAGGGCGGGCTGCCCTCAGCCCGCCGTTTTCCAAACCATTTGCACATACCTTACTGTAGGGTGGCTGATAGTTCACAATTACGTCAATTTTCCATTCTCCATTATCCATTCTCAATTATTTAACCCGAAAAATCCCATATCCATTGACGCAATCTTACGATTGCGCCTTTTTTGTTGCAAGCTCGACAATTTTATGCTAATATTTAGTTAGATTAACGAACTAACGGAGGGACAGCGCGAACATGGAAGACGCAGAGCAGCTCAATTCCTTTCTGGTCGATGTGTTCGGCCGGATCAACAAAATCGAAGAACGCGCCATGGCGGGCGGACTGGGCAGCGCGGTTTCCATCACCGAAATCCATATCATCGAGAAGATCGGTGACAGGGAACCTGTGCGTATGAGCGAGGTTGCCAGGTCAATCGGCGTAACACTGGCTACGCTGACGGTTGCGTGCGACAAGCTGGTCGCCAAGGGACTGGTGCGCCGTGTGCGCAGCCAGGAGGACCGCCGCGTTGTTAATATCATGCTCACCGACAAGGGCAGGGCCGCCTACGAGTACCACAAGGACTTTCACGAGCGTATGATCGCGTCTTTGGTGGACACGCTCTCGCCCGAGCAGACTGCGCTTCTGGCGCAGAGCTTAGAGAAACTGCAGGACTTCTTCCGCCACGAGGAAGCAGCCGTGGAGGGAGAAACCAATGGATAACCTGATATTCTGTCTGAATGCCACCGTGCCGATTTTTGCGATCATCGTGCTTGGCCGCTGGTTGCGCAGCAAAAACTTTTTCACCAAGCAGACGCTGACCGACATTGACCGTCTGTCGTTCAAGGTGCTGCTGCCGATCCTGCTGTTCCGCGATATCGCACAGGGGCGCATCACCGAGCAGTTCGACCCCGTGTTTTTCTTTTTCTGTGCGGGTGCGACAACGGTGTATTTTTTTGCCGTCTGGATCGGCGCGTCCCTCTTTCTTAAAGATAAGAGTATGGTGGGCGCGTTTACACAGGGCGCTTTCCGCGGCTCGCAGGCGATACTGGGTGTGGCCTTTGTGCAGAATCTGTACGGCAATGCCGGTCTTGTGCCGCTGATGATCGTGGCAAGCGTGCCGCTTTACAACATCTTTTCGGTGCTGGTGCTGACTGTCACCGCGCCGGACGCACAGCAGGCGGACCACCGCGGCTTGGTCGGCAAAACGCTGCGCGGCATCATCACCAACCCGATCATACTGGGTATTTTCGCGGGTCTGCCGTTCTCGCTCCTGGCAATCGACTTTCCGCCGATGCTGGACAAGGGTCTGTCCATGCTGGGCAACTGCGCAACGCCTATGGCGCTGCTGAGCATCGGCGCGGGCTTTGAGGGTGCAAAGGCCATCAAAAAGCTCGGCCCGACCTGTGCAGCCGTGTTTATCAAGCTGGTGCTGCTGAGTGCTATCTTTCTGCCGATGGGCGTGGCGCTCGGCTTCCGCGAGCAGACACTGGTGGCTATCGTCATCCTGTGCGGTGCGCCGAGCACAGCCTCCGGTTATGTTATGGCGAAAAATATGGGCGGCGATCATGTTTTGTCATCGTCGATCATTGTGCTCAGCACGGCGCTGAGTGCGGTTACGCTGACATTGACGCTGTTCATTCTGCGTTCGATGGCGCTTATTTAACGTAAGTTTTTCGCCTTCGAGGCGAGGGGAACGCCTACCCGGCGGGGGCACAAGAGGGATGGACACCAAGGTTTCCACCCCTCTTGTGAATCTCCCCGTTTCCGCTTAGCACGGCGGCTATCAGAGAACTGAGACTATGGGGGAACGGCCGTACTGTTCATCTTCCGTAGGGGCGGCCAATGGCCGCCCATTTCTCAACCGCAGATGCTCAAGCTGTTTTCTGACTGCTACACAGATCGGCGACTCTACGCTGGGTGCGGCACAAGGTGAATTGCCCGAAGGGCAAGAGAGAGTCCCCTGGGGGATAACAGTGCCGCACGAATCGTTAGTCTGGAGATTGTAGACAGCACCTGCGAATATAGACACTTGGTAACATTTATCTTCGTAGGTGCCGTCTGTGATAACACGCTAACGAATTGCGCGACACGGGTATGTCGCGCCTGTTGGAAGTAGCCGGTCTGTGTAGCAGTAGACTATCCGGGAACTGCAAATATTTTACGAAACAAACGCAAGAGTAACCCGACTGTCGTACCCCTATTTTCGCAGCGGTCGCCGGTCTCTGGTCTGCGCTAGACTATGACAGGAAACGGGTGATTCACAAGAGGGTAGAAACCTTGGTGTCTACCCTCTTGTGCGCCCGCGCGGCGTCAGCGCAGATTTCGTTCGCTTCGCAAGCGATAACTCATAAAATCAGCACAGATTTTGCAAAAGACGCAAGGAAAGGAGCCTCCGGCCATGCTGACTTACCATCTCAAACCGCACGACCAACAGCCGCTCTACGAGCAGCTCTACCACGCTGTCCGCGCGGACATCATGTCCGGCGCCTTGCCCGGCGGCACGCGCCTGCCGAGCAAACGCCAGCTGGCGGCCAATCTGCGCGTCAGCCAGATCACCGTGGAAACCGCTTACGGTCAGCTTGCCGCCGAAGGCTACATCGCCTCTGCGCCAAGGCGCGGCTACTTTGTGCAGGAGCAGCTTGCCGTGCCGGTCTCCGAGCCGCAGGAGCCATTTGCACCGCCTTTGCCGCCAATTTCCGCCTCCGAGGAGACCTATCCTTACGATTTTCGCACGGATTTTGTCGATAACGGCTGCTTTCCGTTCTCCACATGGGCGCGGCTGTCGCGCAGTGTGCTGAGCGAATACTCGAGTGCGCTGCTCCGTGCGACCGACCCATGCGGCGCGGCGGAACTTCGAGAGGAGATCGTGCGCTACCTGCACGACTTCCGCGGCATCAATGTCTCGCCGGACAACATCCTCATCGGCGCAGGTTCGGAGTATCTGATGCACCTTGTCATTCAGCTGCTCGGCCGCGACCGCGTGTACGCGCTCGAGAACCCCGGCTACCGCAAGCTGTATCAGATTTTCGCAGTGAACGGTGTGACCGTGCGTCCGACACCGCTGGACAAGCACGGTCTGCGTGCTGACGCGCTGGCCGCGAGTGACGCATCGGTGGTATACCTTACGCCGTCGCACCATTTCCCGCTGGGCACGGTTATGACGGCTGCCCGCCGACTGGAAATCCTTCGCTGGGCGTCGGAAGCGCCCGACCGCTACATCATCGAGGATGATTACGACAGCGAATTCCGCTACGCCTCCCGCCCGATTCCGGCGTTAGGCGAGCTGGATCGGACAGGCCGTGTCGTGTACGTCAACACCTTTGCGAAAAGCCTTGCCCCCGGATTGCGCATCGGCTATCTGGTGCTGCCGAATGCGCTGATGGCGCGCTATCGCGAACGGTTTTCGCGGTACTCGTCTACCGTGCCGAGCTTTGACCAGCACACGCTGGCGGCCTTCATGCACACCGGCGGCTTCGAGCGGCATATCAGCCGCAGCCGCAAGGTCTATCAGGCACGCCGCGACGCGCTCATGGCTGCGCTTGACCGCGAGCTGGCCGACCTGCCGCATGAGGTCTCGCGCTCGGAAGCCGGTCTGCACCTGCTGCTGCACATGCGCAACGGCATGCTCGAGCACGAACTTATTGAGCGCGCAAAGACGGTCGGTGTGCGCGTTTACCCGCTTTCGGCGTACTATACGCCGCCGGTCAAGCCGCCGCGAGCAACACTCGTGCTCGGCTATGCCGGTCTGACCGAACAGCAGATCGACGAGGCGGCAAAGCTGCTCAAGCAAGCGTGGAGTTAATGGAAAATGGAGAATTGAGAATGGAAAATGAATATGGAATTTCCATGAACGCGATAATATACGCGTGAAACGCGTTATTGAATCATCGTGCAAAGCACGATACCACAATTCTCCATTCTCCATTTTCAATTCTCAATTATAGAAATCCGAAGGACTGCGAATTTTTAGCAAAAAGTTTGTAGCACTTCGGGTTTTTATTTCGTATTACCGGTGAAAGGAGGATGGAGCATGACCGCAAAAACACCCGAACAACTCGTCAGCGTCTACGGTGACATGGTATACCGATTGGCGTATGCACAGACGCGCAGCCGTCACGATGCGGACGATATTTTTCAGGAGGTCTTTCTCCAGACCGTGCGTAAACGACCGGTTTTCGACAGTGTGGAGCACGAAAAGGCATGGCTGCTGCGGGTGACGCTCAACTGCCTGAAAAGCCACTGGCGCATGGCATGGCGGCGGCACGACACACCGCTCGATGACCGCATTCCGTTTCCCGAGCCGGAGGACAGCGCGCTGGATGAAGCTCTGCGGCGGCTGACGCCTAAGTACCGCGCGGCAGTGCATTTATTCTACTACGAGGGTTACACCGCAGAGGAGATTGCGCACATGAGCGGGGAAAAACCGTCCGCGATACGTACACGGCTGACACGCGCACGGACACAGCTGCGCGAATTGATGAAAGGAGAGCTGGACGATGGATTTTCACAAGCAGTACCGCAGCATGAATGAGAATATCACGCCGAGCGACGCACTGGTGCAGCAGACAATCGCCAAAATGGAGAGCGGCAGGCCGCACAGAGCGCGAAAACCGCTCAAGATCATCCTTGCGGTTGCGGCGGCACTGGCCTGCGTGAGCACCGCCGTAGCCGCCAATCAGGAGGCGGTTCTGCGGGTGCTGTACCAAATCGCGCCCGGCATGGCGGAGTACCTGCAACCGGTCGGGCAGGTCTGCGAGGACCAGGGCGTCAAGCTGGAGGTCGTTTCGGCGGACGTGGAAGGCAGCACGGCAAAGGTGTATTTGTCGCTGACCGACACCACGGGCAGCCTGTTCGGCGATGCCGCACCGGATCTGTATGACAGCTGGCATTTGGATTATCCGCGCTGGGGCAGAGCTGCACCGCTGTCCTGCGGCTGCTCAACGGTTGACTACGACCCAAGTACCCACACGGCAACGTATTTTCTTCAAATTGACGATTTGGGAGGAGATATTCCGGCAGGCGCGTTCGAGTTTTCGTTTAACAAGCTGCTGATTGGCAAAGTGGAACAGGAGGGCATTCCGGTAACCGCAGACTTGTCCGCTGTGCCGAAAAATGCACCGACAGAAAATCATGAGATTAACGGCCTGAGTGCCTCGGATATTTCGATGTACGAAGACGTACACGACTACGATTTTCTTGTTCCGCAGGGCACGCTCTGGCAAAGCGAGGACGGCAATTTTACGCTCACTGCGGCAGCGTGGCACGATGGTGCACTGCACCTGTCATACCGCACGGAAGGCAAGCTGTCGCGCGACAACCATGCGGATTTTGCGGTACTCCGCATGACGGACGGCACTGAGCTTTGGCGAGATTACGACGTTTCCTACGTCGATTCTGACGCGGACGCAGAAGTCACCGAGTACGTTTTCCCGATGGCATACGAGGATGTTGCCGGCTGTACACTTACCGGTGATCTCTACACTGCAAGCAACCTGATGGACGGCAGATGGGCAGTTTCCTTCCGGCTGACGCAGTAACGCAACATGAGGACATATCCGATGGATATGTCCTCATTTTTTATCCGTTTTATCCTTTTTCTTCACCGAATGCGCGAACACGACCGACTGATCACCGAATTTCTGCCGCAATGCGTCAACCGTCTGGTCGAGCTTATGCTGGCGGTCGCGCTTTTGGATATCCTCGGCGGCATCAAATAGCGAAAGCTGCTCGCACGACTGATTTTCCGGCAGCAGATTGGCAGCCGTGACCGAGAGCAGGCGCACCGGCTTGTCCATCGGCCAGTGCCCGAGCAGCAGCTGCATGGACAGATCGATGAGCGCACGCGTGGAATTGGTGGGCCGCTCAAGCGTTATCTGCCGTGAGCGGTTGTGAAATTCCGGGTCGCGGATGCCGAGCTGCACGGTCTGGCACACCATGCCGCGTTTTCGCAAACGTCTGCCGACATTGTCGCACAGCGCCGTAATGCCCATGCGGCATTCGTCCGCGCCGAGCAGATTGTGCGCGAACGTCATGCTGTTGCCGACCGATTTGACCTCTCGTTCGGCGTAAAACGAGCGCACCGGCTCATCGTCCTCGCCTCTGGCGTAACGCAGCAGAAGATCGCCGTTTTTGCCCAGAATGCTGTGGATAAACGCCGGATCGCAGGCGGCAAGCTCGCCGATCGTGCGCACGCCCAGTCGGTTCAGCCGGTCGCTGGCGCGTTTGCCGACATACAGGAGTGTGTTCGCGGGCAAGGTCCACACGCGCTGCTTGAAATTTTCGCGCGAAAAGACCGTCGTGCCGTCCGGCTTTTTGTAATCGCTGCCGAGCTTGGCGAACGCGCGGTTGAACGACACGCCGACCGAGATGGTCAGTCCGACCTCCTCGCGCATGCGGCGGCGCAGCTCGTCTGCGATATGCTCACCGGAGCCGAACAGGTGCATCGAGCCGGTGACATCAAGGAAGGATTCGTCAATGCCGAACGGATCGACAAGATCGGTGTACTGCAGGTACAGCTCGTTGCATTTGCGCGAAAACTTCACATATTCGCTCCGATGCGGTGCTACCAGCCGTAAATCCGGGCATTTCCGTTTCGCCTGCCAGATGGTCTCGGCAGTTTGTACGCCGAAGGCTTTGGCCTTCTCGTTCTTGGCGAGAATGATGCCGTGGCGGCTCTCCGGATCACCGCAGACCGCGGCCGGACCATCGGCGAGCGACGGGTCGAGCAGCGTTTCCACACTCGCGAAAAACGAGTTGCAGTCGCAGTGCAGAATGGTTCTGTCCATCGGTCATCATCTCCTTTCGAACGAATGTTTGCATTGTATAACTGCATTATATCCGAAAAAAATGTGCTTGACAAGTGGGAGGAAGAAGCGCATACTTATAACTGCAAGCAAGGGTGCCGTGATGAGCGGCTGAGAGGGCGAGAGCCTAACCTTTTGAACCTGTTGGTTAGCACCATCGTAGGGAAGCTGTCGCATATACTTGAAATTTTAATGCTCCGGTTTTACCGAATGGTGAGACCGGAGCATTTTTTCTTGCAGAAAAGAGGATATTTGCATGAAAGTAAACGGTAACGAACGCGCTGTTCCCGCAGAAGGAACCGTACTGTCACTGCTGAAGGAGCTGGGCCACGACCCGCAGCGCGTAGCAGTGGAGAAAAACGGCGCTATCATCCCGCGCGCACAGTTTGCGGAGGAGAAGCTGACCGATGCCGACCATCTGGAAGTCGTATGCTTCGTGGGCGGCGGCTGATACCCTTCGCACCAAACCACAGTTTGGTGCGAAGGGGACATACTGCGTAAAACGCGGATATGTCCCAAAGAAATTTGCGCGCCGCGAGCGGCACACACATTTTTTACTGGTATGAAAACCGAGATACAAACTCCCGGTTTTCATAGAAATTGCAATGCAATTTCTTTCCGATTAAATGCACGCTGCGCGTGATTACAGGAGAAAAATCATGATTTTAACCAAAGAACAACTGCATGACGCACTGGTGGAACGCCACGGCGAGGATATTCAGGCTAAGCTGGACAAGGCGTGTGTCGGCATTGCGGGTCTGGGCGGACTTGGCTCCAACCTTGCGATCTTTCTGGTGCGGCTGGGTGTCGGTCATCTCATCCTCGTGGATTTCGATGTGGTGGACATCACCAACCTCAACCGTCAGCATTACACGATGAAAGACCTCGGCATCCCGAAAACGCTCGCACTTGTTGAGCAGCTTGAGGCCATCAATCCCTATCTTACCTACGAGACCTACACCGAGCGGGTCGTTCCGTCCAACGTGGAGCGGCTGTTCTCCGGCTGTGATGTGGTCGTGGAGGCGTTCGACAAGCCGGATCAGAAGGCTATGCTGCTCGAGAATCTGCTTACCAGACTGCCGGAAAAGCCGGTCGTATCGGGCAGCGGCATGGCAGGCTACGGCTCGGCGAACCTGATCAAGACCGAAAAACGCTTCGGCCATGTGTACCTCTGCGGCGACGGTACAAGCGATGTAGCCGACGGTCTCGGTCTGATGGCGCCGCGCGTAGCGGTCTGCTCGGCACACGAGGGAACCATGGTGCTGCGTCTGCTCATTGGCGAAACGGAGCCGTAACAGCAAATAAAAAGGGCGAACCGACCGGTTCGCCCCTCGCACGGCTATGTAATTATCCCTTGGGCTGATCGGAACCGCAGTGTGCACACTTGACAGCCTTGATCGGAATCTCGATGCAGCAAAACGGGCAGACCTTGGTGGTTGGCTCTGCGGGTGCTTCCGGCTTTTTGCCGAGCGCAGTCAGCTTATTGACCGCTTTGAGCAGACAGAACAGCACGAACGCCATGATTAAAAAGTTGATGATCGAGGTGATGAATGCACCGTAGCGCAGTTCCACACCGCCGAGGTTCAGCACGAAACCGCTTAAATCGGTGCCGCCGAACAGGCCGAGGATCGGGTTGATAAGGTTTTCGGTCAGTGAAGTCACAATGCTGGTGAACGCACCGCCGATGATAACACCGATCGCCATGTCCATCACGTTGCCGCGCAGCGCGAAGGCTTTGAATTCTTCGATAAACTTTTTCACTTTTACGTTCCCCTTTCTTATTTATACTATCAGTTTACACGTTTCCCTTAAATGGGTCAAGAAAAAGGAGTTTTTCACATGAAAGATACACTTGTAATCGGCGGACACGAGTTCCAGTCCCGCTTTATCCTTGGTTCCGGCAAGTATTCGCTCGACCTGATCAACGCTGCCGTGCAGAACGCAGGCGCACAGATCATCACGCTGGCGCTGCGCCGCGCAAATGAGGGCGGCACGGCTAACATCCTCGACTATATTCCGGAGGGCGTAACGCTGCTGCCGAACACCTCGGGTGCCCGCAACGCGGACGAGGCGGTTCGTATTGCGCGTCTGTCGCGTGCGTGCGGCTGCGGCGATTTCGTCAAGATCGAAATCATGCGCGACAGCAAGTACCTGCTGCCGGACAATCAGGAGACCATCCGCGCGACCGAGATCCTCGCGAAAGAGGGCTTCGTCGTTATGCCGTATATGTACCCCGATCTGAACGTTGCGCGTGATCTGGTCAATGCCGGTGCGGCTTCCATCATGCCGCTGGCGGCTCCAATCGGTACAAACAAGGGTCTTGCTACCCGCGAGTTCATCAAGATTTTGATTGATGAAATTGATCTGCCGATCATCGTGGACGCAGGCATCGGCCGTCCGTCGCAGGCTTGTGAGGCGATGGAGATGGGCGCGGCAGCTATCATGGCCAACACCGCGATTGCCACCGCAGGCGATATTCCGGCGATGGCTGAGGCGTTCAAGCAGGCGATTGAGGCAGGCCGCACGGCATACCTTGCCGGTCTGGGCCGTGTCCGTGAGACAGCTTCGGCATCCTCTCCGCTGACCGGTTTCCTGCAGGATTAAAGTTCTCGATTAAATGCGCGCTTTGCGCGAAAACAGAAAGGTATTTGTCATGGAAAACGAAAAAACGGAGATCATCTCCGCAAAATATATCACTGAACAAACCAATCACATGGAGTACCAGCCGGGTATGGACAACATCGGCTCCGAGGTGCAGGACGAGGTCATTTCCCGCATGAACGCCTATGACGCGGATGCCTATACGGCGGCTGACGTACTGCGTGCGCTTCGCAAGGACGTTCTCTCGCCGGAGGACTTCGGCGCACTGCTGTCTCCCGCGGCGCTGCCGTTCCTTGAGCAGGTGGCGCAGCGCGCACAGGCCGAAACGCGCAAGCATTTCGGCAACTCGGTGCAGATGTTCACGCCGCTGTACATCGCCAATTATTGCGAAAATTACTGCATTTACTGCGGTTTCAACTGTCATAACAAGATTCGCCGTGCCAAGCTGGATATGGACGAGGTCGAACAGGAACTGAAGGCCATCGCGGAGACCGGTCTGCAGGAAATCCTCATTCTGACCGGCGAGAGCCGTGCCATGTCGCCGGTATCCTACATCGGCGAAGCCGTTAAGCTGGCGCGCAAGTATTTCCGTGTCATCGGCATCGAGATTTATCCGCTCAACGTGGATGAGTACGCTTATCTGCACGAGTGCGGTGTGGACTACGTCACCGTATTTCAGGAGACCTATGACGACCAGAAGTACAAGACTCTGCACCTCGGCGGTCACAAGCGCATTTTCCCGTATCGCCTGAATGCGCAGGAGCGTGCACTGATGGGCGGCATGCGCGGTGTCGGCTTTGCGGCGCTGCTCGGTCTGTCCGACTTCCGCAAGGATGCGTTTGCGACCGGTCTGCACGCGTATCTGCTGCAGCGCAAGTATCCGCACGCAGAGATCGCGTTCTCGTGTCCGCGCCTGCGCCCGATCATCAATAACGATAAGATCAATCCGAAGGACGTGCACGAGCCGCAGCTGCTGCAGGTCGTTTGTGCCTACCGCATCTTCATGCCGTTCGCGTCCATCACTATCTCGACCCGCGAGCGAGCGGGCTTCCGCGATAATATCATCGGCATCGCCGCCACCAAGATTTCCGCCGGCGTAGATGTCGGTATCGGCGGTCACTCCGGCGAGGATAAGGGCGATGAGCAGTTCGAGATCTCGGACGGCCGCTCGGTCGATGAGGTGTATAACGCAATCTGCGAACACGGTTTACAGCCGGTTATGGCGGATTACTTATATGTATAACAAATTTCTGCCGCATTTCGCTCTCGGCGAAACAGGCAGAACAGGCGCACCGCAGTGCGCCGCATAAAATTCCTTATCAAAGTCCAGCTCTGCCGGACTTTAATACCACTGCCCGCGCCGCAGCGGCGCGGCCTCGTCCGCTGTGCGGACGAGAGGGGGTTATCCGAAAAAGTTTCCTTGGGAACTTTTCCGGTATCTAAGGGGGACAGCGTCCCCCTTAGAACAAGGTTTGTCTGCCGCCGAAGTGCGGCGGGGTCGTCAGGACAGAGCGCACCGCATGCCTCGGCGTCCCATTTTCACACCGCACTCCGGAAGCAATATAAAAGGCAATCCCGCACAATTAAAGCTGCGGCGCTTTACGGAAATTTTGCGTCCTGATGTTGTTGTGATTTTTTGCAATACACTCGTATTGCTGCAAAACCACGCCTAATCAGTACGCAAAATTTACTCGTAAATCGCTCTTGTTTAATTATGCGGCATTGCCTAATTCAGAAGGAGTATCAGTAAGCCATGAGAAATTATGCAACGCAGATGGATGCCGCAAAGCGCGGTATCGTCACGCCGGAGATCGAAACGGTCGCCAAAAAGGAGAACCGTCCGGTCGAGTTCATCATGGAACGAGTCGCAAAGGGTACGATTGCGATTCCGGCGAACATCAATCACAAAAGCCTGTCCGCAGAGGCGGTCGGCGACGGCACCCGCGTAAAGATCAATGTCAATCTCGGCATTTCGGGTGACTGCAAGGACTACGAGATGGAGCTGCGCAAGGTGCGCATGGCCGTTGACATGGGCGCGGAGTCCATCATGGATCTATCCAACTACGGCAAGACCAACACCTTCCGCAAGCAGCTGATCGACATGTCGCCGGCGATGATCGGCACCGTGCCGATGTACGACGCGATCGGGTATCTGGAAAAGGACCTGCTCGAGATCACAGCGCAGGATTTCCTCAAGGTCGTTGAGGCGCACGCCAGGGAGGGCGTGGACTTCATGACCATTCATGCAGGTATCAACCGCCGTGCGGTTGAAGCCTTCATGCGCGAGGGCCGCAGGATGAACATCGTCTCCCGCGGCGGCTCGCTGCTGTTCGCATGGATGAAGATGACCGGCAATGAGAATCCGTTCTTCGAGTATTACGACGAGGTGCTGGACATTCTGCGCCGCTACGACGTTACCATTTCGCTGGGTGACGCACTGCGCCCGGGCTGCATTGATGATGCGTCCGATGCAGGGCAGATCAGTGAGCTGATCGAGCTGGGCAACCTTGCACAGCGTGCGTGGGCGAAGGACGTGCAGGTTATGATCGAAGGTCCCGGCCATATGGCGATGAACGAGATCGCGGCCAATATGCAGATGGAAAAGCGCCTTTGCCATGGAGCGCCTTTCTATGTCCTCGGGCCGCTCGTCACCGATATTGCACCGGGTTACGACCATATTACCTCGGCCATCGGCGGCGCTATTGCCGCACAGGCGGGCGCGAACTTCCTGTGTTACGTTACACCGGCGGAGCACCTGCGTCTGCCGGATGAAAATGACGTCCGCGAGGGCATCGTCGCCAGCAAAATTGCAGCCCATGCCGCCGATATCGCACTCGGTCTGCCCGGTGCGCGTGACCGCGATAACGCAATGGCGGACGCGCGTCATAAGCTGGACTGGCCCGCGCAGTTTGCGCTGGCACTCGACCCGGAAAAGGCAGAGCGGTTCTATAATCAGGTTCCGCCGACCGAGCGTCATACCTGCTCGATGTGCGGTAAAATGTGCGCCGTGCGCACCACAAATATGATCCTTGAGGGCAAAGAAGTCAAATTCTGCTCGGAAAAGGGCGCATGCTGATGCTTCGGAATACAAAAGAGCGGTCGGGAAACCGCTCTTTTTTGCTGTTTGTTTGAATTGGGCATGTGCAGAATGGAGAATTGAAAATGGAGAATGGAAAATGAATGCGATGGCAGAGTGCTGCGTGGGCGGCCAATGGCCGCCCACACGGTTAAACGTTTGCAAATCGTTAGAAACGGTGCGCCGAGGTCATACCCCAGGGCACCTTCTCTGGCCCTTCGGGCAATTCACCTTGTGCCGCACCTGCGGAGAGTAAACCGTATGTGTAGCAGTATGCTGTCAGTGCACGACAAAATTCCACAAACAAAACCGGCACATAAGGAGAGAAACCTCTGTATGTGCCGGTTTTCGCTTGCAGCTAAGAAAAGTACTGGTGTCTCAGCTCCAGATTGTACGCAAGCAGCGTCCGCAGCCGTTTTTTGCCGCGGGAACAGTGCCGCGATACCGCCGATGGACTGATCCCAAGCCGTTCAGCGCACTGTTTGCAGGATAATCCCTCCACCTCGATCATCCACAGCACCTCGTACTGCCGCGGTGTCAGCTGCTCGCGCATGGCCCGGAAGAAGGCCGTGCGGAATGCCTGCCGGAAGCCGCGGTCGTCCTCCGCGAGCAGACCGAGATACTGCCGGTAGGCAAGCCGTGTCGCTGTGTGCTCAGACAGCGCGACAGTCCGCATGCGCGTCACCTTCTTCACTGTGGTCGTGGTAGTGCTCCATCAGGAATACGGTCTGGCGGCTTTCGTTGATCAGCGTCTGCAGGAATTTCGCGCGCTGCTTGAGCCGGTAGCGCACCTCCGGCTGACGCGCACGCTTCTGCGCCGCCTGAAGCTGCTTGATACGCAGCTCCAGCAGAGCGACATTTACACGGTATTCCTGCGCCATCTCACATAATTTCATGGCGGCCCCTCCTTACGATATACGAACAAATGTTCGATTCCTTATGTCCCTTATAATACAACATAAAGTATGAGTTGTCAATGAAAAACTATATTTTGTGTTATATTCCTCGAATCTGCATCATACACTGTGGTAGAGAGGGAAGGAGGAGATACCATGCACAGACTGCTGCTGACCGGTGTCGGACTGGTGCTGGTGCTGTATTTGCTGCCGGTATTTTACCCATCGGAAACGGACAAGACGGAGCCGCAGGCACCCACAGAAAGCGTCACAGCGGCAGCAACAGACGGCTTAACCATCACGGTTCTGGTGAACGGCAAGGCGCAGGAAATGCCGCTGGAGACCTATGTGGAAGGCGTGACGGCGGCAGAGATTGCGGACGATTTTCCGGTTGAAGCCATCCGCGCACAGGCGGTCGCAGCGCGGACGTACGCGGTGTATAAGCAGTCGAGAGGACGGCCGGCAGAGCATCCGGATGCGGATGTCTGCGACGATTACAGCCATTGTGCGGCATATCAGCCGGACGCGGTCAAGACGTTCAGCACCGGCTATTCGCGGATACGCAAGGCCGTCAAGGACACGGCAGGGCAGATCCTGACCTGCGACGGTGCACCGATTGCGGCTGTGTTCCACTGCGTCAGCGGTCCGAAGACCGAGTCTGCCGCCGATGTCTGGGGCGAGGATATTCCGTATCTGCAAAGCGTGGTCAGTCCGGGCGGCACGCAGTACGCCGGATACGAGAGCGAGGTGACGCTAACGGCGGATGCGTTCCGCGAAAAGGTCGCGCAGACTCTGCCAAAAGCGGATGTGAGCGGTACGCCCGACCGCTGGTTTGCGTCCTCGGTGCGCTCGGCGGCTGGCGGTGTGAAAACCGTCAAGCTCGGCGGCGTGACCGTCGAGGGGACCGCAGTACGGGCGCTGTTCGGCCTGCAGTCCACGAATTTCACCATCACAACCACCGAGGACAGTATTACGTTTCACACCATCGGATACGGACACGGTGTTGGTCTGTCGCAGTACGGTGCGAAATATATGGCGGAGCAGGGATATGATTATACCGAGATACTTGCGCATTACTACCCGAATACAGAGTTGGGATTGGAGAGTGGAGAGTGAAAAATTGAGAATTGAAAATGGAGAATGGAAAATGAACGAGAAAAGTCCCCGGAATCATCGATTCCGGGGACTTTTGTTGATTGGTTTGCAGTTAGAATGCGAAATTCGTTTTTACGCGCCAGATATTCTGTGCATACTCAGCAATCGAGCGGTCCGCTGCGAAGCGGCCGGAGTTTGCAATGTTGATCAGCGCCATGCGGTTCCACTGATCCTGATTGCGGTAAACTTCGCTTACGCGCTCCTGAGCGGCTGCGTAGGATGCGAAGTCCTTGAGGCTCATATAGCGGTCAGCCGGGCCGCCGTTGCCGCCGTGCAGCAGCAGGTTGGCAATATCGGTGTAGTCCACGCCGTCACCGAAGCCGTGGATCATCTGATCGAGCACGCGGCGGATCACCGGATCGTTCTGGTAGATGACCATCGGCTCATAGCTGCCGGAAGCGGCCAGTGCCTCAGCCTCGGGCGTCTCCATACCGAAGATGAAGATGTTCTCCTTGCCGACTGCCTCGCAGATCTCGACGTTTGCGCCGTCCATCGTGCCGATGGTCAGAGCACCGTTCATCATGAACTTCATGTTGCCGGTACCGGATGCTTCCTTGCCGGCGATGGAGATCTGCTCGGAAACCTCGGCGGCCGGCATGATAATCTCAGCCAGAGATACCTTGTAGTCCTCGAGGAATACGACCTTCAGCTTGTCGCGTACTGCCGGATCGTTGTCGATCATCTTGGAGATGGAGTTGATCAGCTGGATGGTCTTCTTCGCTACTGCGTAGCCCGGTGCGGCCTTGGAGCCGAAGATAAAGGTGCGCGGAACGAAATCCATATCCGGATTGTCCTTCAGCTTGTGGTACAGGCTGATAATGTGCAGAATGTTGAGCATCTGGCGCTTGTACTCGTGCAGACGCTTAACCTGTACGTCAAAGATGGAGTCCATGTTGACTTCGATGCCATTGTGCGCCTTGATATAATCCGCCAGACGCTGCTTGTTGTGGCGCTTGATCTCGCCCAGCTTGTCGAGCAGCTCCTTGTCGTCCGCATAGTTGTTCAGAACCTGCAGCTCGGACGGATGGGTGCGGTAGCCGGTGCCGATCTTGCTTTCGATGAGCTCAGCCAGCTCCGGGTTGGCCTCGCACAGCCAGCGGCGGTGTGCAATGCCGTTGGTAACGTTGCAGAACTTGGAGGAATAGATCTTGTAGAAATCGGTGAATACACGCTCCTTGAGGATCTCGGAGTGCAGCGCGGATACGCCGTTGATGGAGAACGAGCCTGCGATAGCCAGATGCGCCATGCGGACGGTATCGTCGGCAACGATAGCCAGCTTGGAGATCTTCTGGAAGTCGTTCGGGAAGTAGTTCCACAGCTCCTTGCAGAAGCGCTCGTTGATTTCGTAGATGATCTGCATAACACGCGGCATCAGCTCCTGAACGAGCGATACCGGCCAGCACTCGAGGGCCTCAGGCATAACGGTGTGGTTGGTGTAAGCAACAGACTGGCTGGTGATGTTCCAGGCCTGCTCCCAGCTCATGTCGTTCTCGTCCATCAGGATGCGCATCAGCTCCGGAATAACCAGAGTCGGATGGGTATCGTTGATATGCAGGACGTGCTTGTGCGCGAAGTTTTCGAGCGTGCCGTACTTGGCCTTGTGCTTTGCACAGATGTCCTGCAGAGTTGCGGAAACGAGGAAATACTGCTGCTTGAGACGCAGGGACTGACCCTCGCGGTGGTTATCCTCCGGATAGAGGACCATGGAGATGGTCTCTGCCAGTGCGTGCTTCTCCAGTGCCTTCAGATACTCACCGGAGGAGAACAGCTTCATGTCCAGTGCGATCGGGCTCTGTGCCTTCCACAGGCGCAGACGCGCGATGTTGTTGGTGCCGTAGCCGGAGATCGGCATATCATACGGAACTGCCAGAACCGGCGTGTAATCGTGGTAGTTGACGACCAGCTTGCCGTTATCGTCGAAGTAGGTGTCAACCGTGCCGCCGATCTTGACCTCGCGGGTCTCATCCATTGCCGGAATCTGCCAAACCTCGCCGGTAGACAGCCAGGAATCCGGCAGCTCGACCTGCTGGCCTTCTACGATCTTCTGCTTGAAAATGCCGTGCTCGTAGCGGATGGAGTAGCCGGTGCCGCGTACGCCGTCGGTCGCCATGCCGTCCATGTAGCAGGCAGCCAGACGGCCAAGACCGCCGTTGCCCAGACCGGGATCAGCTTCCTCCTCGAAGATGTCCGCCATCTCGAAGCCCATGTCCTTCAGGGCTGCGGTCAGAGCGTCCAGCATACCGAGGTTGTAGGCGTTGTTGCGCAGGCTGCGGCCGACAAGAAATTCCATGCACAGGTAATGCACCTGACGCTCTCCGTCTTGCTCTACCTCATTCTGGGTTTCGATCATGTGCTCGGTCAGTGCATCGCGCACTACGAGGGCACAAGCCTCGTATACCTGATCCTTGGTAGCGTCCTCTACCTCGCAGGCAAAATGTCGCTGCAGTTTACCTGCAATGGCTTCTTTCAAAGCGGTCTTTGTGTACTGGGTCTTTGGCATGGTCTTTCTTATCTCCTCACATAGTTGTTTGGAGGCACTGCCGAGCGATACGTCTGCGGTGCTTTGCGGAAATTTTGCGCTTTGGCGTCGTTGCGATCCCTTGCAATACACAAAGTATTGCTGCGGAACCGCGCCTAGCCAAATCGCAAACTTTACTCGCAAATCACTCTTGCCGCATCACTCGTCAGCACCTCTAAGGGTGCCGTAGATTTCAATGGGATGAAAATTACGGAATCACCAGTTACCGTCACCGTATTCCCTCAAATCGGGTGACGGGTCGGGCTGACAGGTCGGTTACTGACCCATCGCGGTCTTGTAAACCTCGATATATTTATCGGCAGAGCTGCCCCAGCTGAAGTCGCTCTGCATACCCTGCATAATCAGCTTGCTCCACGCAGGCTTGTTAAAGCGGAATACGCCGCAGGCCTCGCGGATAACGTGCAGCATGTCGTGCGCGTTGTAGCTTGCAAAGGTGAAGCCGTTGCCCGTGCCGGCATAATCGACAAAGGCGTGAACGGTGTCCTTGAGGCCGCCGGTCTCGCGGACGATCGGAATAGTGCCGTAGCGCAGTGCGATCATCTGTGCCAGGCCGCACGGCTCAAACTTGGACGGCATCAGGAACATATCGGCGCCTGCATAAATGCGGTTTGCCAGATCGCCGGAGAACATGATGGACGCGGAAACCTTATCCGGCCAGCGGCGCTTTGCCTCGATGAACATCTGCTCATAGCGGTAGTCGCCGGTGCCGAGCACGATCAGGCGAACATCATCCGCCAGAATATCCGGCAGGACTGCTTCCACAAGGTCGAGGCCCTTCTGGTCAACAAAGCGGGTAACGATGCCGATGACAGGCGTGTTTGCATCGCCCTCAAGGCCGCAGAGCTTCAAAAGCTCGGTCTTGTTGACCAGCTTATCCTGCGGATTGTTCGGGCCGTAGTTCTTGAAGATCTTGCTGTCGGTCTCCGGATTGAACGCATCCATGTTGATGCCGTTCAGGATGCCGTGCAGCTTGTAGCTGTTCATGCGCAGCACGGAATCCAGACGGTAGCCGTAGTATTCGGTCTGAATTTCGTTGGCATAGGTCGGTGAAACCGTGGTGACAGCCGTGGAAGCTACGATAGCAGCCTTCATCAGGTTGACGTCGCCGTCCATCGCCATAAAGCCGGAGCGGAAGTGTGCATCGTCAATGCCGAGCACATACTCCAGAATCTCACGGCCGTAGCGGCCCTGGTACTGGATGTTGTGGATAGTGAACACGGTCTTGATGTTCTCGTAGAACGGACGGGAAGCGAACATCAGGTTGTAGTAAACCGGAACGAGGGCGGTCTGCCAGTCGTTGCAGTTGATCACATCCGGCTTCCACTCCAGATCGGGCAGTACCTCGAGTACCGCCTTGGAGTAGTACGCGAAGCGTTCTGCGTCGTCGTACTCGCCGTAGATCTGGCCGCGTGCGAAGTAATACTCATTGTCAATGAAATAATAGGTAACGCCGTCTGCCTCATAGCGGAAGATACCGCAGTACTGGTTGCGCCAGCCCAGACGGACGTAAGCGTTTTTGATGTAATAGAACTTTTCGCGCATACTCTGGTCGATCGCAGAATACAGCGGGCAGAATACACGCACGTCATGTCCCTTGGCAGCGAGTGCCTGCGGGAGCGAACCTGCTACATCGCCCAATCCGCCGGTTTTGATGAACGGAGCGCATTCGCTGGTAACATACATGATTTTCATAAAGCCGAGCCTCCCCAACAGAGAGTGCGGAAACAGCGCTGACCGTTTCCGCACCCGTTGTAATTTTATTATACTCGTTTCTGTCTGAATGTAATATAGCAATATTTCACGAACATTTGCGCTGCGGAAAATGCGTTTTTGCTGTGATAGCAACTTCTAAACAGAAGTTTATGCGGATTTAACAGAAAAGGATCAAACGGTTGCGTTTTTTGCGATAGTGATCGGATAATTTTCGTGTCCCATCATCGTGCGGCCATCACGGATAATAACATTGCGGTCGGTGATGACATGACGGAGCGAAGCCTCGGTCAGAATGCGTCCGCCTTCCATGATGATGCAGTTATTGACCTCGGCGCCCTTTTCAATCACAACGTCGCGGAACAGGACGGAGTTCTTTACCTTGCCCTCGATGCGGCAGCCGTCGGCGATGAGGCAGTCCTCTACGTCGGCTTCATCGCCGTAGTAGGTCGGAGCCTCGTCCTTGATGCGGGTCAGGATCGGACGGGTGCGCTTGAATACCTCGTTGCGGACATCCTTGTCGAGCATGTCCATATTGGAGCGGTAGTAGTCGAAGGTGTCCTCGATCTTGACGGCGTACTCGTTGAACAGGTAGCCGGCTACCGTGCCGTCCATCAGGGCACGGGTGAGGAACTCGCGCTCAAAGTGGATGCAGTTATGGGTTACGCAGTCGGACAGCATGTGGATAAGGTACTGGCGGCTCATGACGTAAATGCCGAGTGCCGCATGCTTGCACTTGCCTTCGTTGCAGTCTCCAACGCGGATGTCAACGGCTTCCTTCTTGCGGTTCAGCTCCACATAGGTGGTGAACGGGGAATTCTTCTGCTTCTTGGTGCATACCATGGTCAGATCTGCGCCGGACTTGATGTGGCGGTCGATCACGTCGTCGAGCGGTACATTGGCAACAATGTCGCCGTCCGCTACGACTACATAGTCTGCACGGTTCTTCTGCAGGAAGTCAACCGCACCGGCCAGTGCGTCAATCTTGCCGCGGTACTCGCCGGTTACCAGCGGAGACGCCTTCTTGGAGTAGGAGTACGGCGGCAGCAAGGTTACGCCGCTGTTCTTGCGGGAAAGATCCCAGTCCTTGGCATTGCCGATGTGGTCGATCAGGGACTGGTACTTGTCCTTCATCAGTACGCCCACGCGGTAAATGCCGCTGTTTACCATATTGGAAAGCATAAAGTCGATAATGCGATACCGGCCGCCCCACTGTACCGCACCGACCGTGCGGTGCTCGGTGATCTCGCGGAGATCGTTGTCGGTATCAAATGCAATGATCATGCCTAAAACGCTGTTCATGTTTGTGCCGCCCCCTTACTTTACGTCCGGCAGATCCTCGTCTGCCATTTCCTTAGCGGCCAGCTTTGCGCCGCTGCCGATGCGAACGCCTTCGGCTACTACCGCAACGCCCCAGTTGTCTACGTCGCTGTCGGACGGGCTGCCGCCGACTTCCGCGCCCTTGGCGATAACGGCCTTTTCGGCTACGATGGAGTAGCGCACGGTCGCGCCTTCCTCAACCACAGCACCCGGCATCAGGATGGAATATTCCACCTTGGCACCCTTGCCGATCTTAACATCCGAGAACAGGACGGACTCGGAAACGTCGCCGTAGATCTCACAGCCCTCGGAGAGCAGGGTATGGGTAACCTTAGCCTGCTTGGAGGTGAAATGCGGAGGCGAACCGGTGGTGCGGCCGTAAATCTTCCAGCTGTCATCGGAAAGCTGCAGGCCGGAGTTCGGAGAGAGCAGATCCATGTTTGCTTCCCACAGGCTCTCGATGGTGCCTACGTCCTTCCAGTAGCCCTTGAAGCGGTAGGAAACCAGCTTTTCGCCGTTATTCAGCATCGCCGGAATAATGTCCTTGCCGAAGTCGTTGGAGGACTGCTCGTTGGCCTCGTCATTAATGAGGTATTCCTTCAGCTTTTTCCAGGTGAAAATGTAGATGCCCATGGAAGCCAGCGTGGACTTCGGCTCCTTCGGCTTCTCCTCGAATTCGTAGATGGTGCCGTCCGGCTTGCAGTTCATGATGCCGAAACGGGAAGCCTCGGAAAGCGGAACGTCCAGCACCGCGATGGTCGCGTCAGCGCCGGTCTCCTTGTGCTGCTGGAGCATCTTGTTGTAGTCCATCTTGTAGATGTGGTCGCCCGAAAGAATGAGGACGTACTCGGGATCGTAATCCTCCAGGAACTGAATGTTCTGGTAGATGGCGTTTGCGGTGCCCTTGTACCACTCGGTCTTTTTGCTCTCGTACGGTGGCAGAACATAGACGCCGCCGCGCAGGCGGTCGAGGTCCCACGTCTGGCCGGAACCGATGTAAGCGTTGAGCACATGCGGCTCGTACTGGGTCAGCACGCCGACAGTATCAATGCCGGAGTTGACGCAGTTGGAAAGCGGGAAGTCGATAATACGGTACTTACCGCCGAACGGTACGGCAGGCTTAGCGACCTTTTTGGTCAGCACATACAAACGGCTGCCGCGGCCGCCTGCGAGCAGCATGGCTACGCATTCTTTTTTCCGATACATGTAAATTCTCCTTTTTCACAGTTTGCATCGCTGCGATCTATACGCCGTCTGGCGTATCCCCTCTGTGTATCTCTCTTTGCGGATTTGCGTCTGTTTCAGGCGTTAATCTGCTTTATTAGGCAATACCGCATAATTGAACAAGAGCGATTTACGAGTAAATTTTGCGTACTGATTAGGCGCGGTTTTGCAGCAATACTGTCGTATTGCAAGAAAGCGCAACGACATCAGAACATAAAATTTCCGTAAAGCGCCGCAGCTTTAATTGTGCGGTGTTGTCTCTTAACCGCCGGTTGCGGTTACTGCCTTGTCTGTCGGTACGGAAACCGCTTTTTCGGTGGCTTTCGCAACTGCCTTGGTTCCGGTGCGTGCCACCGCTTTTTCGGTGGTTTTCGCAACTGCCTTGGTTCCGGTGCGTGCCACCGCCTTTTCAGTGGTCTTTGCAACGGATTTGGAGCCGGTCTTGGCTACGGCCTTCTCGGTTGTGCGGGCAACGGCCTTGGTGCCGGATTTCGCAACTGCCTTGGTCGAGCGGGTGCGCTTTACCGGTTTCTTGGCAGCCGCGGCTTTTGCGGCCTCGATCTCTGCCTTGGTGCGGCGCTTTGCTCTTGCCTTGCCCTTGAAGAACAGCACGCCGAAGCGCGGAATCTTCAGAACAATGGACTGTTCCTGACCGTGCATGGGCTTGTTTTCGGTCTTGAGCTTGCCGTTTGCCATGCCGCTGCCGCCGAACTCGGTCTTGTCCGAGGTGAATATCTCTTCATAAGTGCCGGTGATCGGAACGCCGATGCGGTATTCCTGCTGCTCCTCCGGAGAGAAGTTGACAACGACCACGATATCCGAGCCGTCCTTCGCCACACGGCGGAAGGCGATGATGTTGTTGCGGTTGTCCTCATGGCTGATCCACTCAAAGCCGCGCCAGTCGGTATCCTGCTCCCACAGCTGCGGAGTAGCAAGGTAGAAGTGATTGAGCGCCTTGACGTACGCCTGCATCTGGCGGTGCGCCGGATAATCCAGCAGCATCCAGTCCAGTCCGCGCTGGTACGCCCATTCGGAGAATTGTGCAAACTCGCCGCCCATGAACAGCATCTTCTTGCCCGGGTGTGCGGCCATGTAGCCGTACAGCGCGCGCAGACCGCCGAACTGATTCTCGTACGGAGGCGGCATCTTGCTGATGAGCGAGCACTTGCCGTGCACGACCTCATCGTGCGAGAGCGGCAGAATGTAGTTTTCGGAAAAGGCGTACATGAACGAGAAGGTGATCTTGTCGTGCATGTCCTTGCGGAAGAACGGGTCCGCCGAGCAGTAGCACAGCATGTCATTCATCCAGCCCATGTTCCACTTGAAGTTGAAGCCCAGACCGCCGTCGTAACCCGGCTTGGTCACCATCGGCCATGCGGTGGACTCCTCGGCGATCATCATAACGTCCGGATGATCGGTCAGGATGTACTCGTTGAGCAGCCGCAGGAAGTCAACGGCCTCGAGGTTCTCACGGCCGCCGTGGACATTCGGCCGCCATTCGCCCTGACGGTTGTAGTCCAGATACAGCATGGAAGCGACTGCGTCCACACGCAGGCCGTCCATGTGGAATTTCTCGATCCAGAACATCGCGGAGGAGAACAGCAGGTTTCTCGTGGAGACCTTGCCGTAGTCGAATACGCGCGTGCCCCATTCCTTGTGCTCCATCTTGAGCGGATCGGCGTATTCGTACAGGTGCGAGCCGTCAAACTCGACCAGTCCGCAGCCGTCCTTCGGGAAGTGCGCCGGAACCCAGTCCATGATAACGCCCAGACCGGCCTGATGCGCCTTGTCAATCAGGTACATCAGATCCTTCGGCGTGCCGTAGCGGCTTGTGGCGGCAAAGTAGCCGATTACCTGATAGCCCCACGAGCCGTCGAACGGATACTCGGTCAGCGGCATAAACTCGATGTGGGTGTAGCCCATTTCCTTGACATATGGCACAAGCTCGTCCGCCAGCTGGCGGTAGGAGTAGAAGTTGCCGTCCTCGTGCATCTTCCACGAGCCAAGGTGGCATTCGTAGATGTTGACCGGATTGGAATACGGCAGGTGCTTTTTGCGCCAGTCCAGCCACGAGGCGTCGCCCCATTCGTAGCCGTCGATGTCATACGCCTTGGTGGCGTTGCCCGGACGGGTCTCGAAATGGAAGCCGTACGGGTCGGACTTGTCAAACACATCGCCGGACTTGGCCCATACACTATACTTGTATGCGGCATATTCCGGAATATTCGGAATAAATTTCTCCCAGATACCCTGTTCATCGCGCGTCATATAATCGGCGTCGCGATTCCAGTCGTTGAACTCACCCATGACGGAAACTTTTTCGGCCTCCGGTGCATAAACACGGAACAGATAACCCTGTTCACCATCCTGCACGAAAGGGTGGGCTCCCATGTAATCGAACGCGCGACAATCCCGGCCGGAATAGAAAAGCTCGCTTCGCTTTTCCGCGGCGGGTGCTGCGGATTTTTTCTTCATACAGCATCTCTCCCTTTACAGCCGCCAAATGAAGGAAAATACGAATATTTTCCAACAGTTTGTGTACTTCGACAGAATTTTGGCGGAATACCCTCACTTTAGTTAGATATAGTATACATCACATAAATAGAAAAGTCCAGCAATTTAACACAATTACTGGACTTTCTTTACAGAAATTTTGTTTGCTTTCCACATCATTTGAGTGGAAATGACAAAATAACGTACAATTCGATATAAATTTGTTCAGAAAATGTGGCGGCGGATGAGATCAAGCGCCGTAGAAGCGGCCTGCATGCGCACACGGTCGCGGCCGAGCGAGGACTGCATTTTGCGGGTAAAGAACTTGCCGTCGTACCAAACGCTGATATAGACCAGACCGGTCGGCTTGTCCTCGGTGCCGCCGCCCGGGCCGGCAATGCCGGTGATGCCGACGCCGATGTCCGAGCCAAGCGCATTTGCAACGCCGACAGCCATCTGCTCTGCGGTTTCGGGAGATACCGCGCCGACCGTATCGAGGGTCTCCTTCTTCACGCCGAGCACCTTCTCCTTGACGCTGTTGCTGTACGAGCACACACCGCCGAGGTAGTAATCGGATGCGCCCGGGATGTCGGTCAGACGCTTGGACAGCAGACCACCGGTGCAGCTTTCGGCTACTGCGAGGGTCAGCTTGCGCTCGCGCAGGCCGTCGCCGACTACCTGCTCGAGAGAGTCAACGTCTACGCCGTAAACGTCGTCGCCGAGCAGCTTCAGGATTTCGTCAACGACCGGATCGAGCAGCTTTTCGCACTCTGCCGGGGTGTCCGCCTTGGCGGTAACGCGCGCGAAGCACTCCGAGGTGCGGGCATACGGCGCAATAGTCGGGTTTGCGCTTTTTTCCATCATGTCGTGCAGGATATTCTCCATGTTGCTTTCGCCGAGGCCGAATACGCGGATGTTGCGGGATACGATGCAGCCGCCTGCCAGCTTGTACAGATACGGCATTGCACATTCCTTCCACATCGGGTTGCACTCGCGCGGAGGGCCGGGCAGCATGAGAACGTGCTTGCCGTCGGCCTCAAACGCACAGCCGGGTGCCGTGCCCCACAGGTTGGTGAATACGGTGCAGCCCTCCGGCAGCCATGCCTGCTTTTCGTTGTTCTTGGTCATTTCGCGGCCGATGGTCTTGAAAAAGTCGGTCAGACGGTCCATGGACGGCTGATGCAGTACCATCTTTTTGCCGAAAACGGTCGCCAGCGTCTCCTTGGTCAGATCGTCAAGGGTTGGGCCAAGGCCGCCGGTGGTGATGATGATGTCAGCACGGTCCTTTGCCTCGCGGACTACGCGCTCGAGGCGGGCCGGATTGTCACCGACAACGGTCTGGTAGAATACATTGATGCCCAGCTCGGACAGACCCTGCGAGATCAGCTGTGCATCGGTGTTTACGATGTCGCCCAGCAGGATCTCTGTGCCGACTGCGATAAGTTCTGCGTTCAATGAAAGTTCCTCCTTAAATCAAGGGAATTGCTATTTTAATTAGTAATTACTCATTCCTAATTATTACGGAAGGTGGATAATCTCCACACCCTTAACCGCCTCGTCCACGAGTGCTTCAACGTCGAGGTGGCTCTCTGCCTCGAGGATCTTCGGCATCTTCGGCTTGGTATTCGGGTGCTTCGGGGTGAATACGGTGCAGCAGTCCTCGTAGGGAAGGATAGAGGTCTCGAAGGTGTCGATCTTACGGGCGATCGTGACAATTTCCTCCTTATCCATGCCGATGCAGGGACGGAACACCGGCAGGTCGCACACCGCGCCGGTAACGGCCATGGCGGGCATGGTCTGGCTGGCAACCTGACCGAGCGACTCACCGGTGATGAGCGCACCGCAGCCGTACTCAACAGCTACGCGCTCGGCAATGCGCATCATAAAGCGGCGCATGATGAGTGTGAACAGCTCCTCGTGGCACTTGTCGCGGATTTCCTCCTGAATGTGGGTGAACGGCACGACCATAACGCTCATGCGGCCGCACCATGCGGTCAGCTTGCGACCCAGTTCAAGCACCTTCTCCTTGGCGCGCTCGGAGGTGTACGGATAGCTGAAAAAGTGGATGCCGCACAGCTCCAGACCGCGCTTGGCCATCATCCAGCCGGCAACAGGGGAGTCGATGCCGCCGGAGAGCAGCAGCGCTGCACGGCCGTTCGAGCCGATGGGCATACCGCCCGCACCCGGAACCGGACCAGCGTGAACGAAGGCGTACTTCTCGCGCATCTCAACGTGTACGGTCAGGTCGGGATGGTGCATGTCCGGACGAACATCAGGAAACAGATCAGCAAGCTCGCCGCCGACGTGCTGGCTGATTTCGGTGGAGGTCATCGGGAATTTCTTGTCGCCGCGCTTGGACTCGACCTTAAAGGTCTTAGCTGCCGCAAAATTGGGTGCCAGATAGTCCTTTGCGGTCGCAATGACACTCTCGAGCGTCTTTTCCGGGCAGACCGCTGCACGGGAGATGGTCGCAAAGCCGAACACACGGCTTGCGCACTCCATAACCGCATCTGCGTCTGCATCGTCCGGAATCTCCACATAAACGACCGACTGGCGCATGGTGATCTCGCAGTCTGCAACGTGCGCCATGCGGCGCTTGAGGTTTTTCAGCAGACGATCCTCAAAGGTTTTGCGGTTGAGTCCCTTGAGGACGATCTCACCGCACTTGAGCAGTAATACTTCTTTCATTTATTGTCTCCTTGATGGTAAATTTATTTGTTTGCGCTGATGATTTCCTTTTCTTCGGCGGTCATCAGGCTGTCGCGGTCGGCGCTGTCCGAGCCGAACTCCAAGCGGGTCTTGACGTAATCATCATCCGGCAGGTTGAACACCTGTGCCAGATAGTTTAAGTAAACGTCCGCCATGATTTCCAGCTTGCCGTAATCGGTTTCCCACGGTACGAGCGACTGCGTGCCGACGCTGACCGTGCCGTCCTCCCGGCGGTCAATCTTGACCGGCAGACTGCATTCCTCTGCACGCTTTTCGGCAGTGTCCGGCAGGCTGTCGTAAAGGCCCTCCATCCAGAAGCGGCATTTGCCGTCATATACGGCGAGCTTCTGCTCCGAGCCGTCCGGTTTGGTGATGGTTTTGTATTCCATATAGATTAAACTCCTTGTTTTTCCTGTACTTCAATCTGTCCGCGTGCCGCCGAAACGACCACGCAGTATCTTTCTCCGTCTTTGAAGGCGCGGAAACCGTACCAGCCGAGCGGCTCCTTTTCCTCCGGCATGGTGCAGCCGATAATCTCCGTATCATTGTTTATCACCTGCGCGAACCGGGCCGCGTCCCAGTCAACGGACTGAAAACGGTACAGGTCAGTGTAACCGGCCTGCTCGACCAGATTGCGTGCCTGCGACACCGTGATCGGATGCACGATCAGTAGAAACGCGCCGAGTGTGAGCAGCATCCAGAGCATCATGAACGTCGCAGTCCACGGTTCCGCGCCGTTATCTCCTTTGCGCAGGAAGAAAATGATGTAAACCACGCCGTATACCACGCAGAACCAGCACAGAACGTTATACGGGTCCTCGATGGTGGCGAACAGAACGCTGCCGAAAAGGATGCAGTACAGCAACTGCAACACTCGAACGCGCACTGCGGTATGCGGACGCTCCTCCGGCTCCAGCGTGCCGGAATAGCCGGCAGCATGCGCGATCCAGACGGCGCAGAACAGCCCGGCATAGCCCGGACTTTTCAGCAGCACACCGCCATACACAACAAAATGCAGCAGGAAAATCAGTGCGGTGCAGCCGCAGCAGATGAGGGTGTTGAAAACATACGATTTCTTCATACTCGCACCTCCGTCCGTTGTTTCTAACGGTTAACGTCTGAACATTTTTGCGCCTTTTTTAACGGCATTGATGAATGCGTCTACATCTTCCTTTGTGTTGAACGGTGCAAACGAAACGCGCAGCGCGCTGTCCGTGCGCGCCTTCGGCAGACCGAGTGCCTTGAGCACACCGCTCTGCTTGCCCTTGGAGCAGGCTGAGCCGCTGGAAATGTAAACCTCGTCCCCCTCGAGTACATGCAGCATGACCTCGCTCTTGCAGCCGGGCATGGAAAGATTGACAACATGCGGGATATCGCCTTCGCCGTTAATTACAGCATCCGGCAGCTCGGCGGCCACCTGCTGCTTGAGGTAGTCGGCCAGCTCCTGCACATGGGCGTAATCCTCGTCAAAGTGCGCCATACGGATCTCGCACGCCTTGGCGAACGCGGCGATATTCGGCACGGCCTCGGTGCCCGGGCGCATCCCGCGCTCCTGACCGCCGCCGAACGTCAGCGGAGGCAGGCGCAGGCCCTTTTTCACATACAGCGCACCGATGCCCTTGGGTGCGCCGATTTTGTGGCCGGAAACGCTCATCAGGTCACAGTTCCATTTTTTCGGCGTCAGGCGTACACGGCAAAGACCCTGTACGGCATCAATATGGAACAGCGCCTTGGGTGCCTTGGCCTTGAGCAGCTTTCCGAGCTGTTCGACCGGCTGTACCGTGCCGATCTCGTTGTTGACCAGCTGGCAGGAGAGAAGAATGGTGTCCTCGGTCAGTGCTTCGCTCAGCACCTCGGGCGTGATGTGACCGGTTGCGTCCGGTGCAAGGAAAACTACGTCGAAGCCGTCCGCAGCAAGCTGCTTTGCGGTGTTGACGGTTGCCGCGTGCTCAATCTCGGTCGTGATGATGCGGCCCTTTTTATGTCGGTTGAGGTGAGCGGCACCGCGCAGGCTGATGTTGGTGCTCTCCGTGCCGCAGGCGGTGAAATATACTTCCTCGGGCAGACAGCCGAGCGCAGACGCGACCGTCCTGCGGCTGTCCTCGAGCAGATGCGAGGCCTCCAGACCCATGCGGTGCAGGCTGGACGGATTGCCGAACTCCTCGCACATCGCGTGAACGGCCGCTTCGGCTGCTTCGGGCAGCACGCGGGTCGTCGCCGCGTTATCAAGATAATGCATAGAAAAACGAACTCCTTCATCGGGACAGACCGCCGTGCGGCCATACTTCCCACTATTATAAAATATTTTACAACGGCGGGCCGTCTTTTACAAGACAAAAACGTGCAAAACGGCATTGAAAAGTAGAGAAGGGTATGCTATAATTTCAAGGGTATGATCCATACATATATAAAGTATATCGCGTGACAAGAGCACGTTGCAGATAGAAAGGGAGGAAATCCTATGCCAGGTAAGGTAATTCTCGGCGCTCAGTGGGGCGACGAAGGCAAGGGTAAGTTTATTGATATTTTCGCAGGCAAGGCGGATCTGGTTGTCCGCAGCCAGGGCGGCAACAATGCCGGTCACACCGTTGTAGCCGGCGGTGAGAAGTACAAGCTGCAGCTGATTCCGTCCGGCATCCTGTATCCGGAGTGCGTCAACGTCATCGGCCCGGGTGTTGTTGTCAATCCGAAGGCTGTCCTCGGCGAGATCGACGGTCTGCACGAGAAGGGCGTTTCCACCGACAAGCTGTTCATCGACGCACGCTGCCACTGCATCATGCCGTGGCACCTTGAGCTGGATGCGCTCAGCGAGGCGGAGAAGGCCAAGGAAGGCACCGCAATCGGCACCACCAAGAAGGGCATTGGCCCGACCTATATGGACAAGTCCGAGCGCAGCGGCATCCGCATGCACGATTTTGTAGACGCAGAGCGTTTCGAGGAGGTTATCCGCGAGACCTGTGCCCGTAAGAACCGCGTGATTACCGGCGTTTACGGCGGCGAGCCGATCGACGCGGACGCTGTTATCGCAGAGTACAAGGTTTACGCAGACCGTCTGCGTCCGATGGTGCGCGACACCACCGTTATGACCTATGACGCCATCAAGTCCGGCAAGGAAGTGCTGTTCGAGGGTGCGCAGGGCACACTGCTCGACCTCGACATGGGCACCTATCCGTATGTTACCTCGTCTCATCCGGTAGCAGGCGGCTGCTGCATCGGTTCCGGTGTCGGCCCGACTGCCATCAACGAGATCATGGGTATCTTTAAGTCCTACACTACCCGTGTAGGCGAGGGTCCGTTCCCGACCGAGCTGTTCGACGAGACCGGCGACTACATCCGCAATGCAGGCGGCGAGTTCGGTACCGTTACCGGCCGTCCGCGCCGTACCGGCTGGTTCGACGCAGTCGTTGCACGCTATGCGGTTCGTGTAAACGGTCTGACCGACGTTGTTATCAACAAGATCGACCCGCTGCGCGGTCTGCCGAAGCTCAAGGTCTGCGTTGCATACAAGCTGAAGAACGGCGAGACCGTTACCGAGTTCCCGGCAAACTTCATGGATCTGGTAGACTGTGAGCCGGTTTACGAGGAGTTCGACGGCTTTGATGAGGATATCACCAACTGCCGTTCCTTTGAGGAACTGCCGGCAACCGTGCAGTCCTACATCAAGGAGCTGGAGCGCATCATCGAGTGCCCGATTACCATGCTTGGCGTAGGTCCTGCTCGTGATCAGGTTATGACCATCAAATAATTCGTCCGAAACCACGCTTTCGGACGAGAGGGACGTACCGAGCCAATGGCTCGGATACGTCCTATACGGGATTTTGCGCGTCCGCCTTGGCGGGCACACAAAATCCCTTTTTTCTTGTAAAAAAACGCAGGCGCTATCCTTGCGCGGCTATGTCCGCGCTGCGCGCGCATGTCCTGCGTTTTTTTGCATTTGCACGGCAAACGCGATTGAATGCCGCCGTGAAACGGCGGTCGTGCACGGCACGGGACAATGACTCAGATTTCTGAACGAAATCCTGTCGTGTAGTTGCGGTTTGCAAGCAAACCGGAATTTTATATGTGCTTTCGCACGAAAAAAGGACGCATATTATGCGTCCTTTTTGGAACGGATTAAATAGCTGCGTTCCTTCTCCATTCTCCATTTTCAATTCTCAATTCGGCAATCAGTCGCCCATCGACAGTCCGAGCGCTCTTGCCTGCTTCACCAGTTCGCCATCGGGCGGAACGGTTTTCAGCTTGCCTGCGACCTCGGTCAGCGGAACCGGCACGATATGGTTATCCTGCAGCGCAACCATATAGCCGAACTTTTTCTGCAGGATAAGCTGGGCTGCCGCTACGCCAAACCGGCTTGTCAGCACGCGGTCGGCCGGGCAGGGAGCGCCGCCGCGCTGGTAATGGCCCGGAATGGTAACGCGGATCTCCTGACCGGTCAGCTCCTTCAGCTCGTCCGCAATGCGGTAGGAGATGGACGGATAGGTCATCGCCTCGCGGGCAGCCTTGAATTCCTTTTTGCTCAGCTTGGCCTCGTCTTGACTTATCGCGCCCTCAGCCACTGCAATGATCGAGAATCGTTTGCCCGCCTTGGCACGCTTTTCAATCGCTGCGGCAATCTTTTTTGCGGAGTAGGGGATTTCCGGAATAACGATGACATCCGCGCCGGAGGCAATGCCTGCGTACAGCGTCAGCCAGCCGGCTTTATGTCCCATAACCTCCACGATGAACACGCGCGAGTGCGAAAATGCGGTGGAATGGATGGAATCAATAACCGTGGACGCGATATCAATCGCGGACTGAAAACCAAATGTCAGCTCGGTGCCCCACAGATCGTTGTCGATCGTCTTGGGCAGCGTTACCACGTTTACACCCTTCATGCTCAGCAGGTTTGCGGTCTTGTGCGTGCCGTTGCCGCCCAGAATGACCAGACAGTCAAAGCCTGCCTTTTTCACCGTGTGCAGCATTTTATCCAGCTTGGTCTCCTCGCTGTCCTCGATGGTCTTGCGCATTTCCTTGAACGGCTGGCGCGACGTACCGAGAATGGTGCCGCCGATGGTCAGAATATCCGAAAAATCCTCGGGCAGCATTTCGTGGTAATCGCCCTCGATCAAACCGCGGTAGCCGTCCCGAATACCATAGATGGTTACTTTATCTCCCAGTTCGTTATACAGTGTTTTCGCTACACCGCGCAGTGCCGCGTTCAGACCCTGACAGTCGCCGCCGCTGGTCAGCATACCAATCTTTAACATACTCGTCTGCCTCCTGACTCTGTTTTCTACATTCTGCATATTGTACAATGCGCAGTATCGTATTTTTACTATACCCTATTTGGTGTAAATTGAAAAGATACTTTACACAGATTCCACCGTTTTTTCACATGGATTTTTTGTGACTTTCGGCAGTTGCATATTGAGCGGCAGATGTGTTATGCTAATGCCAGACAGATTCCCTGCAACTGACGGACACAGGTGGAGCGCAAACCACCGGGGAGCAGGGAGTTCCGTAATCAGATGCACCGTGAAGTGTATCTCAATGCCGACCGTCTGGGCAGTGTCGCAAGTAATACGCGATGCTGTCCTTTTTTTGTTACCATAAAAAAGGACAGCAGACAGCACAAACAGGAGGAAAAGAACATGAACGCATGGAACAACTTTAATGGCGGCAACTGGGAAAACGAGATCAATGTCCGCGACTTTATCCAGAAGAATTACACCCCGTATGATGGTGACGGCGCTTTTCTGGCTCCGGCTACCGCACGCACGACTGCGCTGCGTGAGAAGTTCGATGCACTGCTCGCGGAGGAGCGCGAAAAGGGCGGTGTCCGTAATATCGACACCGAGACCGTTATCACTATCACGGCCTTCGGCCCGGGCTATCTCGACAAGGACAACGAGGTTATCGTCGGCCTGCAGACCGATGAGCCGCTCAAGCGTGCATGCAATCCGTTCGGCGGCATGCGTATGGTCCGTGATGCGTGCAAGCAGTACGGCTACGAGGTTTCTCCCAAGATTGAGGAGGAGTTCAAGTACCACAAGACCCACAACGACGGCGTATTCTCCGCATACACCAAGGACGTTCGTGAAGCGCGTCACGTTGGTCTGCTGACCGGTCTGCCGGATGCTTACGGCCGCGGCCGCATCATCGGTGACTACCGCCGCGTGGCGCTGTACGGCGTGAACCGTCTTATCGAGGAGAAGCAGAAGGACAAGGATGCGCTCGGCAGCGTGCCGACCACCGAGAAGGAAATCCGCTGCGCGGAGGAGCTGAGCGACCAGATCAAGGCGCTCAAGGACATGATCGCAATGGCGGCTTCCTACGGCTTTGATATCACCCGTCCGGCGGAGAACGCAAAGGAGGCCGTTCAGTGGCTGTACTTTGGCTATCTGGCCGGCATCAAGGAGCAGAACGGCGCCGCAATGAGCCTTGGCCGCACCTCCACCTTCCTCGACATCTACTTTGAGCGCGACATTGCGGCAGGCCTGCTCACCGAGAGCGAGGCACAGGAGATCATGGATGATTTCGTGCTGCATCTGCGTATGGCGCGCCACCTGCGCACGCCGGAGTACAACGAGCTGTTCGGCGGCGACCCGATGTGGATCACCGAGGCAGTCGGCGGCATCGGCGAGGACGGCCGTCACATGGTTACGAAGAACAGCTACCGCATGCTCAACACCCTGTACAATCTGAACGCTGCCGCAGAGCCGAATCTGACCGTCCTGTGGAGCGAAAACCTGCCGGAGAACTGGAAGAAGTTCATCGCAAAGGTGTCTATCGACACGGATGCCCTGCAGTACGAGAACGATGACGTTATGCGCCCGTACTACGGCGATGATTACGCAATCGCGTGCTGCGTATCCGCGATGCGCGTCGGTAAGGACATGCAGTTCTTCGGTGCGCGTGCCAACATCGCAAAGCTGATGATGATGGCAATTAACGGCGGCCGTGACGAGAACAAGTTCGAGCAGGTCGGCCCGGAGATGCCGGTCATGGACGGCGATGTGCTGGATTACGAGGAGGTTCTCCGCCGCATGGACTTCTACCGTCCGTGGCTGGCTAAGACCTACGTTTCCGCGATGAACACCATCCATTACATGCACGACAAGTACGCCTACGAGAAGAGCCAGATGGCGCTGCATGACACTGAGGTGCGCCGCCTGATGGCATTCGGCATTGCGGGCATGAGCTGCATGGCGGATTCGCTCTCCGCGATCAAGTATGCCAAGGTAAAGCCCATCCGCAATCCGGAGAACGGCATTATCGTTGATTTCGAGATCGAGGGCGATTTCCCGAAGTTCGGCAATGACGACGACCGCGTAGATCAGATCGCGTGTGAGCAGGTCGAGAAGTTCTATCAGGCGCTGACGCAGTTCCCGCTGTACCGCGGTGCGATCCATACGATGTCCATCCTGACCATCACTTCTAACGTTATGTACGGCAAAAAGACCGGCAACACGCCGGACGGCCGCCGTCACGGCGAACCGCTGGCACCGGGTGCAAACCCGATGAGCGGCCGCGACGTTTCCGGCGCGCTGGCTTCCCTCAACTCGGTTGCAAAGCTGAGCTACACCTACTGCCGCGATGGTATCTCCAACACATTCTCCATCACGCCGGGTGCGCTCGGCAAGACCGATGAGGAGCAGGTGAACAACCTTGTTGCCATCATGGGCGGATACTTCGCGCAGAATGCGCATCATCTGAACGTAAATGTACTCAACCGCGAAACCCTGATGGCGGCTTACGAGCATCCGGAGCAGTACCCGAACCTGACCATCCGTGTTTCCGGCTACGCGGTAAACTTCTACAAGCTGAGCCGCGAGCAGCAGCGCGAGGTTATTTCGCGTACCTTCCACGAGGCGATCTGAGTTTTCGCTTGTGAAGCGAACGGAACTGCACTGATGCCGCGCGGGCGCACAAGAGGGATGGACACCTAAGGTTTCCACCCTCTGATTTTCTCCCCGTTTCCTTTGGGATAGTCTGGCGCAGATTGCCGACCTGTGTAGCAGTACGCTGTCTGTGAACTGCGAAAAGGCGGAGAAAGACACGCTGGAGTAACCCGACTGTCGTACTCCAATTTCGGAGCGGTCGCCGTTCTCCGATTTTCGCCGGGCTAACAAGCAAAGGGAAACGGGAGTCCCAAGAGGGTAGAAACCGCAGGTGTCTACCCTTTTGGTTTCCGCGGCGAAACCGCCGCACGTCTCCCGCGGCGGGTGCCGCGTATTCCCTCGCTTGATTCAAGCGAAAATCCTTCGCCCGGATAGGGCGAACCGCCTGCGCGGTTCGTGTGCACCGGCGAATGGATACTACAGAAAGATTTCTGAGATGAAAGGAAAGTGGCAATATGATCGGAAACATTCATTCCATCCAATCTCTCGGCGCGGTGGACGGCCCCGGCGTGCGATACGTCGTATTTATGCAGGGCTGCCCGCTGCGGTGCGTCTATTGCCATAATCCCGATACCTGGCTGACCGAAGGCGGCACACCGACCGACGTGGACGAGCTGGTCCGAAAGGCTCTCCGGTTTCGGCCGTACTGGAAAAACGGCGGCGGCGTGACCGTCACCGGCGGCGAACCGCTCCTGCAGGCCGAATTCGTTGAGGAATTCTTCGCCAGGCTGCATGAGCACGGCGTACACACCGCGCTCGATACCTCCGGCGTGGGCAATCTCTCCAAAGCGGAAAAGGTGCTCGCGCACACGGATTTGGTTCTGTGCGACCTGAAATTCCTCACTAAAGCGGATTATCTCAAGAACTGCCGCGCGGATTTCGACCAGATTGAGCGTTTCCTGCAGCTGACCGCGATGAAAAACGTGCCGCTGTGGATTCGGCATGTGGTTGTGCCCGGTCTGACCGATGGTATGGACCATTTGCGCCGCGTCAAAGCCAAGGCGGAAAGCTATCCCAACTTTGAAAAGTTGGAGTTTCTGCCGTTCCACAAGCTGTGCATGGAAAAATATGAACGGCTCGGTCTGGAATTTCCGCTGAAGGATACGCCTGCCATGAACCCGGATGCCCTGAAAACCATGGTCGAACAGCTGTAACACGCAAAATTTACTCGCAAATCGCTCTTGTTCAATTATGCGGTGTTGCCTTAGAAACAAACCTTTCAAATTCTGTTCAAAATTCGTTCACACATTTTGCGGCAAAGTGGGGTATACTAACATTGTCGATGAGGGAAGCCGCAATCCCGAACGACACAGCCTACTGATTTTTTTATTTCTCTTTTACCCCCTTTATTTTGTGAAATGACCGAAAACACCCTGTTTCCGTTCCCCCTCGGAGGCAGGGTGTTTTCCTGTACGAAACCGGGTTTTCGGCAGTACACAAACCTTTCAAATTCTGTTCAAAATTCGTTCACACATTTTGAAGCAAAGTGCGGTATACTAACATTGTCGATAAGGGAAGCCGCAATCCCGAATCGATAGTCATCTACAATCTTTTATTTCTCTTTTACCCCCTTTATTTTGTGAAATGATCGAAAACACCTCGGTTCCGTTTCCCCCACGGAGCCGGGGTGCTTTCCTGTCTCGGAGTATCTTTGAAATGGTTAAGCAGGGTACTTGTTTACATTGTAAAAAATATTTCAAGGTCTGTTCATGATTTGTTCACAATTAAAGGGTGCCTGCGCGATATACTATAGGTGTCAGTAAGAGTTACCCCTTTTCTCAAGCTGACAACCTCTTTTCTTTGATTTTATCACCTTTTCTTAAACTCTTTTCATTTGCATCAACGAGAACGCCCTGTTTCCTTCCCCCGGGAAACAGGGCGTTTCTCTTGATTTATCGCTAAACTGCAGTTTGGACGATAAGCCGTTTTCTTTGCAGATCCTTCACAGCATATTCAAATTTTGTTCACACATTCGGCATAAAAAAACAGTATACTGTACTTGTCAGTGAGGGAGAGCCGCAAATCCCGCATTGACGTCATCCGATTTTTTTCATTTCTCTTTTTTCCCTTTTTTCAATTTGTGTTATTAACCGAAAGCACCGTTGTTTCGTTCCCCCGCGAGACAGCGGTGCTTTCCCGTTTTTGGCATTTGTCAATAAATAAGCCGGTGCGATGCTTGCGGAAAGTTTCTTTTTAGGGTATACTGTATTCTATGCAAGATATATAGGTAAGGAGTTGTTTTTTATGGGTTGCTCGCATAATTGCGATAGCTGCTCGTCTCACTGCGGCGGCGAAAAGAGCCTCAAGGTTGCAGCCAATCCGGCGGCCTCTGTTAAAAAAGTTATCGGCGTTGTTTCCGGTAAGGGCGGCGTAGGCAAGAGCCTGCTCACCTCGATGATGGCGGTCGGCATGACGCGCAAGGGTTATTCCTGCGGTGTGCTGGATGCCGACATCACCGGTCCGTCTATCCCCAAGACCTTCGGCGTACACGGTCAGCTCGAGGGCTGCGAGGAAGGCATTCTTCCGGCACGCAGCGAAGGCGGTGTACAGATGATCTCGATCAATCTGGTACTGCCGCATGAGGACGATCCGGTTATTTACCGCGGTCCGATCATCGCGGAGACTGTCAAGCAGTTCTGGTCGGACGTTGTATGGGACGATGTAGACTTTCTGTTTGTCGATATGCCTCCCGGAACGGGCGATGTACCGCTGACGGTGTTCCAGTCTCTGCCGGTGGACGGCATCATCGTTGTCACCTCGCCGCAGGATCTGGTCTCCATGATCGTCGGCAAGGCGGTTAAGATGGCGAAGATGATGAACATTCCGGTGCTCGGCATCGTGGAGAACTACAGCTATCTGGCATGCCCGGACTGTGGCAAGCACATTTCGGTATTCGGCGAGAGCCACATTGACGAGGTAGCCGCGCACTACGAGCTGCCGGTTCTGGCCAAGCTGCCGATCGACCCGAAGCTGGCTGCGGCGGTTGACGCAGGCAAGATCGAGGATGCAAAGCTGCCGGACGAGCTTTCCGGTGCGCTTAAGACCGTGGAGGGTCTGTTATGAACATTGGCGTAGCATATGAAAACGGCCGGATCGCCAAGAATCTGGGCGACTGCCGTGAGGTGCTCATTATCACCACTGAGGGTCGGGAACCGGTCGGCAAGCGCATTGCCGGGATTGCCGGCACGTCCGCGACCGACCTGATCAAGTTCGCCGGTCTGGAGCAGATCGACGTGCTCATCTGCGGTTCACTCGGTCTGGCAACGCGCAACGCACTCGAGATGCTCGGCGTACTGCTCGTGCCCGGCTGTGAAGGCTCGGCGGAGGAATCCGTAGCGAAGTTCCTCGTCGGTGAAAAGCAGGGTGACCCGACCATCCTCGAGATCGGCCGTGAGGAAGATCCGGATGATCCGATGGCATGCATGCACGACTGTGCAAAGTGCTCCGGCTGCGGCCCGAGCGAGCTGCTCAAGCAGATTCCGGTCGAGGAGATCAAGTAAAAAATATAAAAACCACCGATTTTCGGTGGTTTTTATGTTTCCAATGGAGAATTGAAGATGGAGAATGAATGTTCAGATGAAGTAAGTGCCGCTCCTTTTGCGGAAAGGTAATTCTCCATTCTCAATTTGATGAAACTGTGTTATAATCAAATGTATCATTATAATACAAGGAAAGAAGCTATTATGGATACCGAAAATCCGAAAACAGCAATCGAATACATACACTCTCTCGGCAGATTTTCCGGCAAGCCGGGTCTGCACCGCATCAAGGCGCTGTGCGAGGCGCTGGGAAACCCGCAGGACAGGCTGAAGTTTGTTCATCTTGCGGGCACGAACGGCAAGGGCTCGACCGCGTGCATGATCGCCTCGGCACTGCAGGCGGCCGGACTGCGCACCGGACTGTATACCTCGCCGTATCTGGTGCAGTTTTACGAGCGCATCCGCGTGGACGGTGTGATGATCTCGGACGACGATCTGACGCGCCTGTGCGAACGGGTAACGGTGGCGTGTGAATCGCTCACACTGCCCGAGGGTGAGACCATCGGCGAGTTTGAGTTTACGACCGCACTGGCGTTCCTCTGCTTTGTTGAGCAGGAATGCGACATTGTGGTTCTCGAAACCGGTCTGGGCGGCCGCTGTGATGCGACAAATGTCATCAAAAATGCGGAGGTCTGCGTTATTACGCCGATTTCGCTCGACCATATGGCGGTGCTGGGCAACACAACGGCGGTCATTGCGGCCGAGAAGGCAGGTATTTTCAAGCCGGGTACGGCGGTTGTCTGCGCGGACGGTCAGCCGAACGATGTACAGCGGGTGCTGCGCCGTGCCTGTGATGCGGCGGGTGCTGTCTGGTTCGGCGGAGCGGAGGACTGCCGCGTACTGCGGTGTGACATCGGCGGTTCGGCGTTCGTGTACGAGGCGCAGGGCTACACCATTGCCATGCCCGGACGGCATCAGCTGCAGAATGCGCGAACGGCTCTGCGGGCGCTGAACGCACTGCGCGAGCGCGGCTGGAACATTCCGACCGAAGCCGCCGTGCGCGGTCTGGCGCGGGCGCGTATCGCAGGCCGGCTGGAACGCGTGGTCGATCAGCCGCTCATCCTGCTCGACGGCGCACACAATGCCGCAGGCGCGGATGCCCTGTGTCACGCGGTGGATGAGCTGCTCAAGATGAAGCGGCTGCACGTTGTGATGGGCATGGTGCGCGACAAGGACTACGAAACCTGTGTTCACGAGGTCGCCAGCCGCGCGGATGACTTTTACGCCTGTGTGCCGGATGCGGGTGAGCGTTCGCTGGATGTACACACGATTGCAGAGCTGGCGCGGCAGTCGTGCAAGCGCGTGTACGAATGCGAATCCGCCGAGCACGCCATCGAGCTTGCACTGGAGCATGCGAAGATGAACGACTGCATTCTTATCTGCGGTTCGCTGTACCTCATCGGTGAGTGCGAGAAGATTTTGCGCGGCCGACCGAAAGCGACAGATTAAAATGGAATAAACAGGTAAAATAAGGCTTGTACTTTAAAAGTACAAGCCTTTTATTTTTGTGTCAGTTGTTTTAAATAGGTATATTGTTTGGTATATCGCAGGGCGGGGTGCCCTGCGAAATAAGAGGTAATATTTGCTGATTTCGAGGTGACATATATGCTGCAAATCACGCAGAGAAGGCAGGAGGGCACGCTGATCGCGGTGTACACCGGTGAGCTGGATCATCATGCAGCACGGGCGGCAATCGAGCAGACCGAGGATCTGCTGGTGCTGTTTCCGTGTGAAAAGCTGGTGCTCGACCTGTCCGAGCTGACGTTTATGGACAGCTCCGGTCTGGCGGTCGTCCTGCACCTGTACCGCACCTGTGCCCGCAGCGGACGCGAATTTGCGGTGCGCGGCACGCCGCCGCAGCCGATGCGGGTGTTTGAGGCGGCCGGTCTGCCGCAGGTGATGGTTTTTGAAAGGGGGAAGGAATAATGCGGGCGGTCATCAACAAAATGAGCCTGAAATTCGAGAGCCATTCGGTCAACGAGGCATTTGCACGGCAGGCGGTCGGCGCATTTGTTGCGCAGCTGGACCCAACGATGGAGGAGCTTGGCGATATCAAAACCGTGGTCTCCGAGGCGGTGACAAACGCCATTGTGCACGGTTACGCGGACAAATGCGGGTTTATCACGGTCACGGTGCGGCTGTTCGAGGGACGCGCTCTGGAACTGAAAGTAAAAGACGCCGGATGCGGCATTGAGAATGTCGAGCAGGCGCGCCAGCCCATGTTCACCACGGGCGACGACACGCGCAGCGGCATGGGATTTACTATCATGGAGACATTCACGGACAAAATGCGCGTGCGCTCCACGCCGGGGAAGGGAACGCTGGTTGCGATGGTCAAGGTGCTGAAGGAGCGGCAGGCGTGACCAAAGAAATGCGCACGCTGCTCGAGCAGGCGGCTTCGGGCGACAGGGATGCGGAAGCGCGGCTGATCGAGGACAACAGCGGTTTAATCTGGTCGATCGTGCGGCGGTATTACGGGCGCGGCACCGAGCCGGACGATCTGTATCAGCTGGCGTGTGTCGGCTTTATCAAGGCCGTGCGCGGTTTCGATGTGTCGCTCGGCAACGAGTTTTCTACCTATGCGGTGCCTAAAATCGCGGGTGAGATTCGGCGGTTTCTGCGGGACGACGGTGCGGTCAAGGTCAGCCGGGCGGTCAAGGAACGCGCGGTTCGTGTGCGCCGCCTGCAAAGCGACTGGGAGAGCCGGAACGGACGGTCACCGACCGTATCAGAACTGGCACAGGCCGCCGGATTGACGGTCGAGGAAGTAGCGGCCTGCGAGCAGGCGGACGTGTCGGTGGACTCGTTCGAGCGGGAGCTGTCCGGCGGCGGACGCGTAGGTGATCTGGTCGGTGACGAGGGAATGGAGGAGAGAACCTGCCTGCATCTGTCGCTGCACGAGGCACTGCAGGACTTGCCCGACCGCGACAGGCAGGTGCTCAGTCTGCGCTATTCGCGTGATTTGACGCAGCAGCAGGTCAGCCGCATCGTCGGTGTGTCGCAGGTGCAGGTCTCGCGCATCGAAAAACGCGCCATAGAGAAGCTGAGGGAAATGCTGAGAGAGTGAAAAAGGAGTTCTCGTGAGAGAACTCCTTTTTCGTGTGTATGCCAAATTGAGAATTGAAAATGGATAATGGAAAATGAACGTAATCGTAAGATATAGCGAAAAATATATGGATTAAACGCAGGGGAGCACAGTGTGTTCCCGCGCCCGGTTAACAACACGGTGTGTTACTGCGGTTGCACATCTGCAAATGATTCACAAACGGCGGGCTGAGGGCAGCCCGCCCTACGAAGCAGATTTAACCACTACCGTAGGGCGGGGTGCCCTCACCCCGCCGTGTAAACGATTGGCAATGTAACTTTATTAACCTGCTTTCGTCAGTAAAATCTGCCCTATCATCACACAAATTTCAACCAGATACGCAGTATAAAGCGCAAGTATCACTTTGCCAAGTCGCAATTCAGCTGCAATCGAGCAGTACAGCAGAAACGGAAAGCTGACGAGTATCAGCAGCACGATCAGCGCCGCAATCTGAAATTTACTGCGCGGCAGCCGCCCCGATCGGAATACAATCATACCGATAAGAAAAATAACGGTAAATACCGCAAACAGAATCACGAGCTGGCGGCGGCCTGCATGCAGCGCGTCTGCACTGACATCCGGTGGAACATCGGATAAAATACCCGTGAGATACCACAGCGGGAGCGCACATATCACGAAAAACGTGAGCGCGAGATGGTGCAGCGCCAGGCAGAATTCCTGTCGTTTGCTCATAATTTATGCATAAACTGTCCGGCCGACTTGGCCATCAGCCGCTTGGTGCCCTTCTGATCAAACGCAATTTCGAGCAGGGCATCGCCGCCCATCGGCTTTACCGACACGATCAGTCCATCGCCGAAGGCCTTATGGAACACGCGGTCGCCTGCGGCAAAATTCGGCAGCGGCTTGCTCTTGGCTGCCGAGGCCAGCGACGCGCTCGGCGCTGCATTTGCAGCAGAGACGTACCGCGCGCGAGCCACCTGCGGACGCGAAAGTGTTGGATCGGGTGCAGTCGCGTTCGAGAACCGGCGGCTCTCGGTGATATTGCTCTCAAGCAGCTCTTCCGGCATCTCATCAACAAAGCGCGACGGATGCGAATACTGCGTGCGGCCGTACAGCAGGCGGCGCTCCGCGCAGGTGAGATACAGCTGCTCCTTCGCGCGGGTGACGGCAACGTAGCACAGGCGGCGTTCCTCCTCCATGTCCTCGTCCTTCTCCATTGCACGGAAGCCGGGGAACAGCCCGTCTTCCATGCCCGCGAGGAATACGACAGGGAATTCCAGACCCTTGGCGGCATGCATGGTCATCATGATAACCGCGTCATCGTCCTCGCCGGACTGGTCGGCATCCGTGTACAGCGCCATGTTCTCGAGAAAATCGCCGAGCGACGGCGTTTCGGTCTTATCCTCGTAATCGACAATGTAGGATTTTAACTCCTCGATGTGCTCAATGCGGCTCTCCTCTTCTGCACCGCCCTTTAGCTGCAGCGCACGGATGTAGCCGCTTTTGTCCATGAGTTCATCGTACAATTCGGAAAGCGAGACAAATTCCCGCAGTTTGCGCAGATTTTCGATCATTTCGCCGAATTTCTCCATCGCAGCCGCGCCGCGCGACAGGGCAGGGTACTGAGAGGCATGGCATACCACATTATACAGCGTCGTGCCATACTCGACGGCAAGCTGCATGGCGGTTTCGACCGATTTATCGCCAATCTTGCGGGCAGGCGTGTTGATAATACGGCGCAGACGCAGCTCGTCCGCCGGATTTTCGATCACCCACAGGTAGGCGAACATGTCCTTGACCTCGGCGCGCGAGAAGAAGTCGCGGCCCTTGTACACGCGGTACGGAATGCCCGCGCGGATGAATGCTGCGGCAATGTTATCCGACAGGACGTTATTGCGGTACAGAACGGCGAAATCTCCCCATTTTCGGCCCTGCTCCACGCCCTCGCGGATGGTGTCCGCGATGTAGGCAGCCTCGCCCTCCTGGCTGTCCGAGCGATGCAGACGGATTTTCGCACCGTCACCGTGGTCGGTCCACAGCTCCTTGCCCTTGCGGCCGACGTTGTTGCGGATAACCTCGTTTGCGGCATTCAGAATGTTGCCGGTTGAGCGGTAATTCTGTTCCAGACGGATGGTTTTCGCGTCCTTGAACTGCTTTTCAAACTCCAGAATATTCGTGATCGTTGCACCGCGGAACTTGTAGATACTCTGGTCGTCATCACCGACAACGCAGATGTTCTCATAATAACCTGCCAGCAGGCTGGTGAGCACATACTGCGCGTAGTTGGTATCCTGATACTCGTCCACGAGAACATAGCGGAACTGGCGCTGATAGTATTCCAGCACCTCGGGATTGTTCTGCAGCAGCAGCACGGTTTTCATGATAATGTCGTCGAAATCCAGCGCACAGGCCTTTTTCATGGCCTTTTCGTAATCGCGGTAGACGTCTGCGACCTTTTCACGGAAGTAGTCACCGGCGGCATCCGCGCTGAACTGACGCGGGGTCATCAGCTTGTCCTTCGCGCGGGAGATCATGCCCATCACGGTTCGCGGATCAAAATTCTTGGGATCGAGATCGAGCTTTTTCATTACGTTGAGAATGACGCGCTTCTTGTCGTCCTCATCGTAGATGGTGAACGCGCTCTCAAAGCCGAGCAGATCAACATGCTTGCGCAGGATGCGCAGGCAGGCTGTGTGGAAGGTGTACGCCCAGACAGCGGACGCGGCTTCCTCGTCACCGAGGGCAAATTCCAGACGCTCGCGCAGCTCACGCGCGGCCTTGTTGGTGAACGTGATCGCAATCACCTGCCACGGGCGGGCGGGATTCATCGCGCACAGGTGCTCCGCGCGGGCGCGGTTCTCCGGTTTAGGATCGGTCAGGTATTCGGTCAGGAACAGAAGATCGTCCTCGGTCGCCCAGTCGGGCGCAAGTTCACTTTCCAGTCCGTCACCGAACTTGAGAATGTTGATGATGCGGTTGATGAGCACGGTCGTCTTGCCGCTGCCTGCACCCGCCAGGATGAGCAGCGGACCCTCGGTCTGATAGACAGCCTCGCGCTGCTTGTCGTTTAACTTGGAAAAGCGCTGTTCGATGATCGCACGCCGGACAGCGGCATATTTCATATCAAATTTGGTCGGTTCCATAGGTTTCCTCGTTTCGTTTGAAGATACAGAAAATCAAATGCAGAGATAGTATATCATATTCGGGAAAAGAAAACAAATGTTCTATCCGGATTGCGTAAAAAAGTCGATCGGAGTATACTATAAAAAGAGGTGAGCACAATGACAGACAAACAGCGGCAGGAAACCTATGCGCAGATGCTCGTGCGGCTTTTGCGCTCGAATTTCCGCAGCCGATTTCACTTAAAGGCGCAGGACAAGCAGTATATCCACGAGAAAGGATGGAATACGATCGCCGACCACGCGGCAGATTTCGTCTCCAGGCGGCTTGCACCGGCCGAACCGAAAAACGACGGCAAGCAGACACCCATGCGCGGGCATCCGGTGTTCATCGCGCAGCACGCTACCGCCTGCTGCTGCCGCGGCTGTCTGGCGAAATGGCATGGCATCCCGCAGGGCGTGCCGCTTTCGGCGGAGCAGCAGGTCTATATCGTTGGAATGCTAATGAGCTGGATGAGGAGAGAAATGGAAAATTGAGAATGGAGAATGGAAAATTAGCGTGAAGAGAACGTAATGTTTTACCCTTCTTCATGTCATTATATTTCATCATAAATGTAAACCGTAGGGTGCGACGACTCGGCGCACCATTTGTAAACCATCTGCACATGCTTAATCGTAGGGGCGCACAGTGTGCGCCCGCAGCGCGACTGGAGTCTGCGCAAGAAACGTTCAAGAACCGTTTGATTTGACGTTGCGCGGGAGCACAATGTGCTCCCCTACGGGGTAACGTGTATCAATCGTTAGATACGGTGCGCCGAGGTCGTCGCACCCTACGGTAAAGTTTATTGATAATTGTAGCCTGCAGGTGCCGTCCGCAGCCACCTACCAACGAGTTGCGCGACACTGTTATGTCGCGCCTGCGTAGATGAACCCGCCTGTGTAGCAGAACGAAATCTGACACTGCGTAGAGATAGAGAAATGGGCGCACATTGTGCGCTCCTACGGTAGAAAGAATCCTCTGCCGTTCTCCTTTTCGAAGCGGTCGCCGGTCTCTGGTCTGCGCCGGATTCGGAAACAAAGGGAAACGGGAGTTAAGAGGGTAGAAACCGCAGGTGTCTGCCCTCTTGCCCGCCGCCGCGGGTGCGGTGAACCGCTCAGTCGTCCGGACAGCGCCCGTTCCATATCCGATAGTGAACAATTTGATGAGGATTTGTATAGCGGCAATAATCTTCATGATAAAAATCTACATTTCGTACAATCAATCTCTTGTCACAAACGACACGATTTGATAATATATAAAGTGTATTGCTGTTTTGCTTGCCAAATGACAAAACAGCATAATTGATTCTCTGCCGGGCGGCAGGGATAAGGAGGAAATTGAGGTTTCATGAGTAAGGTTGAGCAGTATATCACCAGCATTCCGGATTTTCCGAAGGAAGGCATCATCTTCCGCGATATTACCACCGTGCTCGGTGACGCGGACGGCTTCCATCTGGCGGTGGACGAGATGACTGCGCTGCTGGACGGCGTAGAGTTTGACGCGATCGCCGGTCTGGAATCCCGCGGATTCCTGTTCGGTGCACCGATGGCGTATAATCTGCATAAGGCATTCATTCCAATCCGCAAGCAGGGCAAGCTGCCGCGTGCAACGTCCCGCATGTCCTACGAGCTGGAGTACGGCATGGAGACCATCGAGGTACACCGCGATGACATCAAGCCGGGGATGAAGATCGTCGTTGTCGATGACCTGATCGCTACCGGCGGTACGCTTGAGGCGGCTGTCCACCTGTTGGAGCAGCTCGGCGCAAAGGTCGTCAAGGTTGTCTGCCTGCTGGAGCTCAAGGGTCTGCACGGACGCGACCGCATCAAAACCTGTCCGGCGGAGACGGTTGTCGCTTACGAGGGGAAGTAAGCAAGGGCAATACCGCATAATTGAACAAGAGTGATTTGCAAGTAAATTTTGCAGTGTTACCCAAGACATTTCACAGTAATCAAGGCGAAAGCCTGAAAATTAAAAAGGGGGTTATTCGATGTTTGAACGTGTTTTCAAGCTATCGGAACACAAAACCACAGTCAAGACCGAAGTCATGGCCGGTATCACTACCTTTATGACCATGGCGTACATCCTTGCCGTAAACCCGAGCGTACTCGGCTCCACCGGTATGGATACCACCGCGGTATTGCTGGCAACCGCCCTGGCATCCTGCCTGGGCACGCTGTGCATGGCGTTTATGGCAAACCTGCCGTTCGCGCTCTCTGCCGGCATGGGTCTGAACGCCTTCATGGCGTACACCGTTGTTGCAGGCTATGGCTACAGCTGGCAGGTTGCGCTGCTGGCCGTATTCATTGAGGGCCTGATCTTCATCGTCCTGTCGCTCACCAACATCCGTGAGGCCATCTTCAATGCCATTCCGCTGACGCTCAAAAAGGGTGTTTCGGTTGGTATCGGTCTGTTCATTGCCTTCATCGGTCTGCAGAACTCCGGTCTGTGCGTAGACTCCGCTACGCTGGTCGGCATCATCAGCTTCCCGGAGAATTTCCACACCGCGGGCATCTGCGCACTGCTGACGCTGATCGGTCTGTTCTTCACCGCAGTATTTTACACCCGCAAGATGAAGGGCGCCATCCTGTACGGCATTCTGCTGACCTGGATCCTCGGCATGCTCTGCCAGGTGACCGGCCTTTACGTTCCGACGCCGGACGCAGGCTTCTATTCCCTGTTCCCGAGCTGGGGCATGACCGACTTCTCCAAGCTGGGTCTGACCTTCGGGCAGTGCTTCAACGTGGATTTCAGCGCAGTCGGCATCGTAAACTTCATCGTTGTCATCTTCTCGTTCCTGTTCGTTGATATTTTCGATACTCTGGGCACGCTGATCGGTGTTGCCACCAAGGCGAAGATGCTCGATAAGGACGGCAAGCTGCCGGGCATCAAGCCCGCTCTGCTGGCAGACTCGATTGCAACCTCCGCAGGTGCAATTCTGGGTACTTCCACCACCACCACCTTCGTTGAGTCCGCATCCGGCGTTGCAGTCGGCGGCCGTACCGGCCTGACCGCTCTGGTTACCGGCATCCTGTTCCTTGTATCCACGCTGTTTGCACCGATCTTCACCGCCATCCCGTCCTTCGCAACCGCTCCGGCGCTGATCATGGTCGGCTTCCTGATGGTAGGCACCGTAACCGAGATCAACTTCGATCTGGACAACCTGACCGAGTCTATCCCGGCTTATCTCGCCATCATCGCTATGCCGCTGTTCTACAGCATCTCCGAGGGTATCTCTATGGGCGTTATCTCCTACGTTCTGCTGAATGTTGCAGCCGGCAAGGGCAAGAAGATTGCTCCGCTGATGTACGTTCTGGCAGTACTGTTCGTACTCAAGTATATCTTCCTCTAATTAAGAAATCGTAAAGATTGCAGAAGGCTGCCGAAGCTCGCTTCGGCAGCTTTTTTTGTGGCATGAAAATCATGGTAAATATCAGAGAAAATAAGCGAAAACAGCGGAGATTGCAGTCGAACGGTGTCGATACTTGACAGAAAACGTAGGAGTTGGTAAAATATAAAACGACTAAATTGGGGCAGTATACCCGTTTATCTTGTATCCAAAGGGAAGGAGGCAGCGAATATGACACAGCAGCGCAAAAAGTGCGGAAAAGGCGGCTTTACTCTTGTAGAGCTGGTGGTTATGCTGGTCATTCTGAGCATCCTGTTTGCTATCGCTGTACCGAGCCTTCTGGGGTATATCCATCTGTCGCAGTTCCGAAAGAATGAATCGTACGCTAAGACTATGTATCTGTCGGCAGAATCCGAGCTGACCTACCTTCGTACCGGCGGTGAATGGGAGTCATTCTGCAGCAAGGTGAAGAAGGAAGGCGTGCTGAATCAGTCGTTTGATGAGTCGGATGAGGACCGGAAAAAGCTGGTCGGTCGTATTTACGGCATTCGTCTGGATGCAGGCGAATATGCAGAAGGCGAGCTGTCGGGTGACGGTGCGCTCGTCGGTGCGCTTCTTTCGCAGGATACCTACGATAAAAGTGTGCTGAATGCTGCAATCTGCATCGAAATCGACGTGGAAAGCGGTCAGGTTTATTCGGCTTTCTACGGCACAAACTGCAAGGGACTGTACTACGGATCGAATGAGGACAGCAAACCGGCGGATATGTCCGGCAGCTGGCTGGATATTGATTACAGCAAGCGCGACCGCGATACGCGCCGGGAAGAGCGGCTGGGCTATTACTCGGTTCAGGATGCAGTCAATGCTGTCAGTCTGGATGCGACCAAGCTGAAGATCACCTCGATCAATCTGGTAAACGGTGAAACCCTGTCGCTGAACTGGTCGAGCAATGTGAAGGATCAGGATCTGGATAAGGTTTATTACGAGGTCAAGCTGTACAGCAGTGAGGATAAAGCACAACTCCTGTCGATCAATATTCCGGGCAGGAATTTGAAAACGGGTTCGCAGTCGGTTGCGGTTACGACCGAGGACAACGCGACGAAGGATTATACCTTCCCCGTGGAATACGACCGTACCAACAAGCGGGCAACACTTGTGCTGGACGGTATGATGAATGCGAAGCTGTACGACCGGCTGGATAAGCTGTCCGCTGATAACAAAGCAGCCTTCCGACAGAGCAGCGATACCAGCATCACGCGTTTCGGCGGCAAACTGGAAACCCCGCTGAATGTTTACGCAGCTGTGCAGGTATTTCCGGACCCGAACGCAGAAAACACCGGCGGTGAGGAGTATCAAAAGAGTGATGCTATCGAATCCAATAAGGCGAACACGCTTTTCGGTGACGGCACCCGGTCGGATAACAGCCGGTACGAGATCGAAACCTTCCGTCATCTGTCCAATATCCGTTATATGAATACGGCGGCGGCATTTGCCGTTACCGCACGTTCGCTGGACTGGACGAGCGACAGTGTAAAGGTTTACGGTACGGCAGCCCGCGGCGCGCTTTCGGTCTCCGCCGGCAAGGATATCGGCTTCCCGAGTATCCCCGCGCTGCGCAGCAATCAGACACTGGACGGCACAGGCGGTCTGCTGAACCGCATTGCCGGCGTGTTTACCGGCGGGAATGTCATCAGTAATCTCAAGCTGGATGAGACCTCGATTGCCGATGACGCAGAGTATCTTGGTCTGTTCCGGAAAAACGCAGGCACGATCTATAATCTGCGCCTGCTCAATCCGCAGGTGGAGATTGCCTCGGACAAGCTCAAGGGTGTCGGCGCAGTCTGCGGTTACAGCAATGGCTCTTTGAAGGGCGATAACGTGGACGGCACCCAAGCCAGGGTGAAGGCTGCGCTGACTTCGGCACAGGCGCAGGGCATCGGCGGTGTGGCCGGTGTGATTGAGGTCAGCGATTCTAAGTCAGTAATCAAGCTGTCTGCATCGGGTACCGTGACCGGTACGCTGCCGACCGGCGATACTGCGCGTGGTATCGGTGGTATTGCGGGCAGCCTGACAACAAACGGTGCCGCAGTCAAGACCCTGACCAACAGCGCCGCTGTAACGGGCAATCGCTCGGTTGGCGGCATTGCAGGCTATTTTTCCGGCAAGAATCAGGCCACGGGAAAAGATATGGCTGACTGCCAAAATGAGGGTCTGATTCTCAGCAGCATAGCCGCAGATGATCATTCGCTGGCAGGACATTATATCGGCGGCATTGTCGGCTACGCGCATAATGCGTCTCTTTCGGAATGCAGGAGCCGTGCCGGATATGCGGACGGCTACACCTATAAGCAGGAGGATAGAGACAAGCTGCGCGGCAGATATGTCGGCGGCATTGTCGGCTACGGCGAGCAAAGTGTGCTGTATGACTGCGAGACCGAGGCAAACGGCTACGTTCTCGGCAGCGAGTATGTCGGCGGCATCATCGGTGCGCTGAATCAGTCTGATACGCAGACGGCACTGCTCAGTGAAAACGGCACCAGAACAACCGTTAACGCAAGCTATGTCATCGGCAATTCGTATGTCGGCGGCATCATCGGTGAGAATAAAGGCGGTTCGACGATCAAAAACTGCGTCAACACAGGTGTCGCTGCGGGATACAATGTGTATATCGGCGGTATTTGCGGTGCAAATGAGAACAAGGCGGCTATCATAAACTGTGCAAGCTATGTTTCGGACACCAATAATGCGATTTACAGGCGTGTCACGGACTGGGGAGCTGTCGGCAGCTATGCGGGCGGTCTGACCGGCTACAACAGCGGCACGATCACCTTCAGCGACAAGGATAACGCAGTCTCCAACCGGAGTGTGGCGGGTATCGTTGTCGGCAGGCACTATGTCGGCGGTCTGGTCGGCTATAACGACACGGACGGCACGATTGACATCAATTACACGCTCATCGGCGGCCGTGTTGCCGCAACCGGAGATTGTGTCGGCGGTCTGGTCGGTCTGAATGCTTCGACGGAGCTGCTCGAGAAGAAGCTGACCATCAAGCCGAGCAGTGTGCAGGGACGGTACTATGTCGGCGGTGCGATCGGTGCAAATGTGGTCAACCCGGGAAAGAATGTCACGGTCAGCGGTCTCAAGGTCGATAACAGCCTTGGCACGGTCACTGCAGAGGCATTCTGCGGCGGTCTGATCGGTTATCAGCGCACCTACACGGAGAAAGACCGGGAAGGCAAAACGCTGTATGCGCTTCTGCCGGGCATCGCGGCAAACAACAGCAATGTGCCGGGAACGGTCAAGGCTTCTACCAATACGCATACCATCACCATCACAGCGGACGGCAACAGTGCAGGCAGGCTGTCTGCGGTTTCGAGCAACATGACCATCCGCGCGTATGCGTATGCAGGCGGCATTATCGGCAGCTGTGAGCCGCAGACCCGAATGAAGGTGGAGCACTGCCTGAACGCAGGCGGCTTTGACCGTCCGGCAGAGGACACCTTCCCGGACAGCAAGCTGAAAACCGGTGTGGATATGGTATCTTATCTGCGGGCGCAGAAGTACACGGATGCCGCGAAGGCACTCTCCGATGAGCTGGGCAGCAGCGAGCTGCGTGTTTCCGTCATCGGCGGTGTGATCGGCGTCAACGGTGAGAATCATGTGATAGAGCACTGTGCCAGCAAGGGTACGATGAACGGTCTGAATGCCATGGGCGGCGTGGTCGGTCTGAACGAGGGCATCATCCGCGGCTGCACGCTCTCCGGCAGCATGGGCAGCGCAACGCAGGATTATATCGGCGGTATCGCGGGTCTGAATGTCGGCGGCAGGACGGCGGGCACGATTGCGGGCACGATTGAAAACTGCACGACCGAGAAAAATTGCACCGTCACCGGACGGAACACGGTCGGCGGCATCGTCGGCTATAATCTCAGCGGCGGCAGGCTACAGAACAATACCAGCAGCGCCAATGTCAGCGGTGCAGGCCGTGTCGGCGGTATTGCGGGCGAAAACGGCGGTGCGATCACGCTTTCGAGCACACCGGCAGAAAAGCGCCGTGTCAACGGCAGCGGCAGCGGTGTCGGCGGCGTGATCGGCGTGAATACTGCAACCGGCACGCTCAGTCCGGCAAGCGGCAGCGCACAGGGCGATGTCATTGCTGCGGATAAAAGGCTGACCGTGCGCGGCAGCAGTATGGTCGGCGGTATTGCCGGCATCAACCGCGGCACACTCGGCGGCACGAGCATCAACTGCCTGACCAATCAGGCGGCAGAGGTCCGCGCAGCGGCGGGCAGTGCAGGCGGCGTTGTCGGCGCGCAGGAGGGCGCAAAGGCTGTTCTGCGGTACACGAAGAATCTCGGTCAGGTGACCGCAAATGTCGGTGCGGCAGGCGGCATTGTCGGCATGAACAGCGCGAGCAGCACGGTCGAGAACTGCATCGGCAACGGCAGCGTCACCAGTAACGACGGCTATGCAGGCGGCGTTGCCAGCGAAAACTACGGTACGATCAGGAGCTGCAGCGTCGGCACGGATAACAGGGTAACGCTCATCACCCGCAACAAGACTGCGGCAGGCGCGATCTGTGCGGTAAACCACAAGGGCGGTACGGTTCAGGGAGCGGTACTCGGCGATCATATCACGATTTCCGGCAGTGCATTCATTCTGGGTGCTGTTGTCGGAGACAACAGCGGTATGGTCACTGAAACCGAGGTTTCGCAGCAGCCGACATACAGCGTTTCCGCAAGCACGCTGCAGGTCGGCGGTGCAGTCGGCATCAATCGAGCGGGCGGTACGGTCAGCAAGGTGAAGGTCACCTCGGATTTCGAAAAATTCACGAAGTATACCTATCTCGGCGGTGTAGTCGGTCAGAATAATGCAAGCGGCAAGGTAACCGAATGCACTTACTCCGGCACGATCGACGAAGGAAAGAGTGCGGTCGGCAACTGCTACGGCGGCATTGCCGGACTGAACGGCGGTCTGCTGCAGGGCAGCACCGTTTCCGGACTGACGCTGACGGCGGACGGTGTGTACACCGCAACCTCCACCAGCTCGGCGGCAGAGAAGGAACGCCTGTCCTCGCATATCGGCGGCATTGCAGGCAAGAATGATACGACCGGCATCATCGAGCAGTGCTACATAGACAATACCGGAACCGGCACGATCACGGTCAAAAACGGCATGGTCGGCGGTGTGACCGGCTATAACAAGGGCACGATCACCATGTCCGGCGATAAGAGCACCGAAACGCTGATGGAAAACGTCACCAAGGTGAGCGAGCTGCTGGCGAATGCCAAGGCGCAGAACCTTTCTGCGGACACCACATGGGTGGAATGGCAGAATGGCGCGCAGGTCGAGAACATGAAGTTCCACGGCAGCACGGCGCTGAAGGACGGCCGCACCATGCAGATCATCGTATCGAGCAACGGCAACCTCGGCGGCGTGGCGGGCTACAACGCGCCGACCGGTGAGCTGAATCGCTGCGTCAGCGGCAGCTGGCTGCTGGTCAATAAGTCGGACAGCATCAGTGTCGGCACGGGCGGCATCGTCGGCATGAACGAGAGCGAAAAGGATCTGTCGTTCCTGCTCAACCACGCGTTTGTCGGCCGCCAGCTGAAAAAGCAGAATACCAGCCGCTTTGCGGGCGGTATCATCGGCACGCAGTCCAACAAGACCACAAGCGACTGGACGATTGAGAACTGCATCAATTATGGCACGGTTTACGGCTATCTGTCGCACTATTCGGGCGGCATTGTCGGCCAGTGGACGAATAACGGCGGTACGGTTGAGGATTGCTACAATTACGGTAATTTGCAGACCACTTATGCAGCCAACTGGGTCGGTGCATCCGGCGGTATTGTGGCACAGCTGTATCATGCGGCCTCCGGTCAGGATTTCAATATTCTGAGCTGCCAGAACCATGGCAGTATATATGGCCGCTGGGGTAACAACACGAGCTACAGTGCAAATGACAGTGCCGGCATTCTGGGTAATATTACGGCGTATACGGCAAGTTCGGCCGCCATGGGACAGCAGTTCAATATCAATGTAGTGGACTGCCTCAATGCACCGGGTGTTAAAATTTATTCGGGCTCGATGGCTTCCGGTATCGTGGGCTTCTTCTCGGTCGATAACGCAACATCGAACAACGGTGCTTCCATCACGGCATCGACGGCGAATATCGTGCTGAATATCGACCGTTGCCGCAACTATGCGTACACGAACGATTTGGTGGGTACTACTTTCCGCGCCGGTATCTTCGGTGACCGCTACGGTTCGGCTGCGACACGGAATACTTATATCCAGAATTGCTATTCTGTGCCGATCAGGTCGGATAACGGCATTATTTCGTTCCAGACTGGCCGTTCTACGCGGCTGGATGTAAACCGGGTGGGCAATAACTATTATTTCTTTGATACATGGGGGCTGACAGAGAGCGGGAATACAGCTGGCATTACTTATAAAACGGACGAAGCGCGCAACAACGGTGCAGGTGAATCGCGGCGTGGCTATGCGCGCATGGCTGCATATGGTGAGTTTAACAGAAAATTCTATGCGGCGATTGTTGGTCCGCTTTTGGATCCGACTTTGAACTGGACACAAAATGAGGATGCCAAGAAAAAATGCGGCATTTATTCCAACATGACAGAGTCTAATACGAGGGTTGAAAATGGTATCCTGATCAGCAAATTCAATGATGGTACGGAAAAAATTACCGGACGAATCCTGTTTGAAATGCCGCCGGATTATTCTTATGATGAGGTACGCACATGGAAAGAAAACAACCTAATGCCTGCCATTAGCCAGAAAAACGGCAAACTGAACAACCTGTCAGGCGGAAAGATCATGGACGATTATGTTCGTGAGGCATACCGCACTATGGAGCACGGACAAAACAGCAAAAAGCTGGATACCTCGTTCACGGTTGACTTGAAACAGCAGACAGACGGCAGTTTCGATGTATCCATCGAGGATACGGACCGTCCCCTGTACTACGAGGGTACAGTGCTCGTTGATGGCAAGGAAGTAATGTCTAATCTGCGCTTCATCCCGAACCAAAAGGGACAGGGACAGTGGGACCCGAAGCTGAACGGCACACAGGCGTACGGCTCCGGTACGACCAGCGGTACGTTCCAGCTGCCGGCAAGCCTTGCGGCAGACACAGCAGGCAAGACCATTACATTGTCTGTTCGTGCTGTCAGTCTGTTTGAGGATACCGCGCCTTCTGCATGGAAAACTGCGGCGACGCAGAATGTGTCGGTGCTGCCGACACCGGATGTCAATATCCGACTGGTGAGCCATTGGAACAATGGCGCTAAATACCAGATCTCGCTGAAAAACCTTGCGGATTATGCGGTCTTCAGCAACTGGAAGGTCACCTTCAGGCTTGGCTCGCAGACCGTGACCATTGATCAGAACAACCATACCGCCGAGATCAGCGGCGACGATTTGAAGGAGCTGATCGTCACGGCAGCGGCGGGCATTACGAACGGCATTCAGCCGGCCTCCGTGACGGATACCATCCCGACCGACACGCCGAAGTACAAGCCGGACGGCAGTATTAACCAGCTGTCGGTATCGTACTCGGGCAGTACGGTGGATGATTGCACGGTCACGGCTGCACTGACGGTCAACGAGCCGCAGATGGAAACACCGCCGATTTACCGTATCGAGGTGCTCGGCACGGTTGGCACAAATGAGTATGTGTTTGCGTATGAGGATGTGCTGACCTCGGCGGGCAACACGGTTACGGCAAACTTCCGCGACCTGCCGAAGGAGTATTTCGCGGAGAATGTCACAAATCGTCGGGTGCGTGCATGGTATGCCGCCTCCGGTCTGGGACCGGTTTACACCTATGGCGATACCTGGCAGACCGGCGATGCGTCCGTTACGCTGCGGACTTACAGCGCGGGGGGCGTTCAGCAGCAGGACAAGACCATTTACAGCCATGTTCTTGGCCATGCGAATGACTTTGCAAACTACATTAAAGCCGCGGCGCTGAACATCAAGCCGCTGACGGCACCGGAGCTGAACGACCCGGTACTGATACCGGAAGATAACGGCAGTATCAGCTACCGGTTCTCGTGGACGCAGTCCGGGCAGGGGACTGCAGTGCCGCACTACAGCGTCAAGATGACCGGCATTACTGCGGCAGGCGCAAGAATCGGCATTCCGGTCAACGAGGTTTACGGTACGCAGGAGAATCCGAATACTTCCCAATCGTTCACCATCAACGCGGACGACTGGCAGTACGCCGAGGTTGAGCTGACCGTTACCCGTCTGGGACAGGAATACGGCGAGGTTGGCCTGAGTACGACGAAGAAGTACGCTGTCAAGCAGCGCCTCGAGCGTCCGGGACAGCCATTGGTAATCAACCCGGATACCAACGAGCTGGAATACACCATCGGCTGGAGTGCCATCGGCGGCGAAAACGGCTGTGCAGGTTATCAGATTTATGTGCAGCCGGAGGGCGAAACGGCCGCTGCCCTGGGTGCGCTTGTGCCCGTCAGGGGCGGCACCTGCTCGGTAAGCCGCAGTCTGGAGGATTACGCCGGCAAGACCATCGACCTCTATCTGGTGGCGGTGGCTGCTGATGATTCCGGCTACGCGGACAGCCCGAACGGTATCGTGTACACGATGACCGTGCCGATGCGTCTGAATACGCCGAGCGTCAAGTGGTCGTACAACTGGAATGCGACAGCAAACAACCCGATTCCGGCGGCCGACTTCCGAAGCGGCGGCCTGCAGGTCACCGTTACGCCGAAAACCGGCACGAATAGCGTACCGCCCGGCGGCAGCACCTATCTGCTGCGGGCAAAAATCACCGGGACGGACGGCACAACGGTGACTTACCCCGTTTCCGCAATGAGCGAAAGCGGCGGCAGCTACGTCTGCAGCCTGACCGATCTGGATACGAAATACGCAGGCTGTTCTGTACGGTTTGAGGCTCGTATTTCGCAGTCGGCGGGACAGGTAAGCTCGGCCTGGGTATCGAGCGGCGATGTGGTATTCCCGCGTGTGAAGCTGGAAGCACCGAGCGCGTCGCTGGCAAACGTGAATGAGACGCTTGCGGTCAGCTATGGCCCGATGAATCGTCTTATCAACACGGCAGAGTGGGATGCACAGCTTACCGCGCTCTCGTGGGACGAGGTGGCAGAGGCTGACCTGTATCGGATTGAATTGACCGATAAGGACGATAAATCCACGACGGTTACCGTCGATATGAGCGGGAACCTGCCGGAGATTATCATAAATGGTCAAAATACGTTTGCAGTTGCAGGGGATGACTGGTATACTGTAAAACAGGGCAGTGCGGTCAACGGCAGATACAGCCTTACCAATGGCAGCATTCGTTATTACAGCTATCAGCCGGATACCATGCTGCAGGTGAAGGACGGCACATTTACCTTGAAGCTGCCTAACATTTTCTCCGTGGTAACGCACGAGAATCAGACCCTGCAGCTGACGAATGGTATACAGATCAGCAGGGTAACTGTCATTGCGGACAGCAAGAGCGACCGTTATACGGAATCCGATCCTGCTGAGCGCAGATTTTAGTTACGAAGGGAGGCGGCAGACATGAAGCGGATACGTCAGGGATGGAACACCCTGCGGCGCAGCAGGCGAAGCGGTGTTTCGCTGATCGTAGCACTTTGTGCTGTCGCCGTCCTGATCGGGCTTTCGCTCAGTATCGTGTATTCCTCATCTATGCTGCTCTCGCGGGCCAACCGCAAGATCGGCAGGGAACGCTGTTATCAGCTGGCGCAGTCCTTTGCACAGGTGCTGGACAGCGAACTGCAGGAATACAAAACAATAAAGCCGGAATTGGATACCAATTTTGCGCCGGAAGGCTGTTTCTACCGTGAAGTGAACAACATTTTAGCGGAAGATACGGGATTGGGTATTTACGATCCGGACCGTTCGGATGAAACCACTGCCTGCTATAATGCGGGTTCGACCGAGGATAACTACGGCAGGATTACGATTCTGCTCCGTGATGTTACCGATGTGCAGGACCCGATCACAGGCGATACCTTTGCATACGATGCTCGGAACGAAGGCACCGAAAAGGCAGAGCAGACAACCTTTAACAGACATCAGGTTTGGGTAGGCGTCAAGGCGGAAAAGGGAGCGGACAGCTACATGTACACCACAGAATACCGCCGAAAGGACAGTTTTCAGCCAATCTACACATGGAAAGGGGAAGACGGCGTCAGCGGACAGTTCACGGTCTACTGGGTAAACGGCCGCTTTTGCCTAAGTGCCAACGGCGAGGATCCGGTAAAACCCAAGGTCATTGGCGAGGGCGCGGATGCCCGCACGGAGCATGTGGAGATCAGCTATACCTATGATATCAACAATCCGACGTACAGCCGATACGAACCCATTCACAAGCCGGCAGCCCGGACAACCGGAGGTGCAGCCGATGAATAGACTGATTCGCGTGCTGCGCGACCGCCGGGGCGAATCCATGGTGGAAATTCTGGTTTCCACGGTGGTGTTCATGCTGCTGCTGGGCGCGCTGAACGGCGCAGTCGGCTTTGCCTCAAATGCGCAGCGCAAGTCGGAACAGCTCCGCAGGGACGCGACCGAACTGCAGGAAAGCGTGCGCGGGAATGCAGAAGTCGCGGACGGCGAAGCTGCCGCGTACGATTTTAAGGTGACGACGTCGAACGGCGAAGATACCGATATTGACGCCTTCCGCGTAAAGGTAAAAAAGCAGACCGTAAACGCTAAAACCGAGGACGGCAAAACCGTGCCCTTCTACCGGTTTGCGAAGGGAGAGTGACGGCATGAAACGCATTCGCTCAATCCTGCGCGGCCGGGAAGGCATGACACTGGTGGAGCTGGTGGTCGGCGCCGGACTGCTGTGTCTGGTCATCGGCATATTCAGCGCGTCGCTGCGGCCAGCGGCCGAGGTATCGCGCCGCACGCAGGAGCTGAACAGCGCCGAGCTGATCGCGGACGACTTGCTCGAAACCGTGCGCAGCGAGGTGGAGACCGCCACGGATTACATCAAATGCTACGACAGCGGCACGGATGTGACGAATAAAACCGGCTCGTCCGAAGGCTCGGCGATCGAGTTTGGCTATGAGACCGAACAGGGATATAACGCGGCGGAGCTGCTGACGGCAGACGGCTGCGGACCAACCAAAATCGTGATTGCCGATAAGGACTCCGGTGAGCAGCCTCAAGTGGAAAAGGGTTATCTTGTCGAGCGCTATTATAAAGATGGCTACAGTCAGGATGCGGACGGCAATCCCATTGCCCGAGCCATGACGAAAACCTACGCAGAGGGCTTTTATATGGGTCTCCGCGCCGGACTGCATTTCAAAATCGACGAAGCAAAGCACACCGTTACCGCCACCGTGACAATTTACCGCGATAAGGATTTGACCGATAAAATCTATTCGGATTCGCTCATGATCGACCTGCGGTACGATATTCCGGTGAAAACCGAGGTAACGGCAACGAAAAAGCCTGCATAACGGCAATGTAATATGTGTAACTCTGCGGAGCACCGCCGCAGCTTACAGAGATAGAAAAACAAAAATAAAATTGGAGGAATAAGATCATGATGGAAAAAATGATCGCGCTGCAGCAGAAGCGCCGCAGCAAGAAGGGCGGCTTTACGCTGGTAGAGCTGATCGTGGTTCTGGTTATTCTGGCAATTCTGGCAGCGCTGCTGATTCCGGCGCTGACTGGTTATATTGATCGTGCAAAGGAAAAGTCTGTTATTTCTGAGACCCGCCAGTGTGTAATGGCGGCGCAGACTTTGTATGATGAGGCATATGCTGACGTTGCAGCAGGCGGCACCGCAGCAGTTCCGGCAGATAGCGAGATTGTGAAGCTGGCTGAGGTTAAGGGTACTCTTGGTACTGGTGATGATCATAAGGTTGCGTTTACTAAAAATAAGGTATCTCATTTGGAATATACGCGTAATGGTGTTACCTGCACTTATGATGGCAGCACTTATGACTGCGACTAATAGATGATTAACTTCATCAACCACCCGCCCGTACCGCACCGTCTAACCACGGTGCGGTACGGTGCCCGTCGGTGGTGACTTGATTCATACCGCTGTAACGACGCGGAACGCAGTAACGGTGCCTGCGTTCGGCTTGCGGACGGTATGGCGGGTCACAGCCCCTTAACGTTTAAGTGGCTGTGACCTGTCATGCGGTTTTTGTATGGCAGATTCTATTTGTAAAAAATCATTCCAAACCAACCCAACGAGGAGGAAACCAATGCTTTACATCGCTTATGCTGTATTATGGCTGTTACGGTTCGCATTGGGCGCATGCGTATTCAGCTTTCTCGGTGTGGTGGTATGGCGCCTGCCGCGCAGAGAGAGCGTGGTGAAGGGACGCAGTCACTGTCCGGTGTGCGGGCGCACGCTGTCGGCGGCGGAGCTGATCCCGTGCCTGAGTTATCTCCTGCAGGGCGGCAAATGCCGCGGCTGCGGTGCAAAAATTCCCGCAAGGGATTTCTGGATCGAGGTGCTCGGCGGCTTGTGCTCCTGTGCCTGCGCATACGCCTTCGGCGGCGAGACCGCACAGGCGGCGCTGGCGTTCGCCGTGCTCGGTATTCTGACGGTCGTGGCGCTCATGGACATGGACACGCTTGAAATCTACGACCGGTTTCCGGTGCTGCTGTTTGTCTGCGGCATCGCTGCGCACATACTTATCCCCAGTCTGGGGATAAAATCGCGGCTGATCGGCTGTGTGATCGTCAGCGTACCGATGCTGCTTCTGGCGCTCATCGTGCCCGGCGGCTTCGGCGGCGGTGATATCAAGCTGATGTTCGGCGCGGGCTTTTTCCTCGGCGCAAAGCTGACGGTCGTTGCCGCGTTTATCGGCATTCTGCTCGGCGGCGGCTTCGGCGCGCTGCTGCTCGCCCAAAAGAAGGCAAATCGGAAAAGTCAGTTCGCATTCGGTCCGTTTTTGTGCATCGGCATTGCGATCGCCATGTTTTTCGGAGAAACGATCGCGGACTGGTATATGGGATTATTGTAATGAATGGAGAGGAGGGTCAGCATGGCTGCATCCAACAACCACAGGCTGACCGTCACGGTCAAACCGAACAGCGGTCACACGCTGTTCCGCTACACGGCGAAAGACATAGACGGAAAGGTAGTCCGCGGCGCAATGGAGGCTGCGGACTATGACACGTTGTATACCCAATTACTCGCTCAGGGGCTGTATCTGCAGAGTGCGACTCGCCGCGGTGCGGGCCGCAAGCCGCGCACACTGCGTCCGCAGGAGCTGAGCGACCTGTGCCGTCAGCTGTCCACGCTGCTGGCTTCGGGCGTCAGTCTGGTGCGCGCGCTGACGATCATCTCGCAGGATGAGGGCATCAGCGCGGGTCTGCGCCGCATTTACGAGAGTGTGCTGGGTGAAGTCCGGAAAGGCTCGAGCCTTTCTGCCGCACTCGAGGCGCAGCAGGTGTTCCCGCCGCTCATGCTCGGCATGATCCGCGCAGGCGAGGGCAGCGGCAAGCTGGATCAGGTCGCGGAGCGGCTCGCCATCCACTACGAGAAGGCGCACCAGATGAACCAGCAGGTCAAGTCGGCGCTCATGTACCCGATGATCCTTGCGATTCTGGCGGTCGCGGTCGTTATCGTTATCGTAACCTTCGTGCTGCCGCAGTTCAGCGATCTGTTCTCCACAATGGATTCGCTGCCGGGCGTTACGCTGGCGCTGATGGCGTTTTCCAATTTTATGGTTACCAAATGGTATCTGATGATACTGGGTGTCGCGGTAGCGGTCATGGTTATCCGCACGCTGCTGCGCATTCCGGCCGTCCGGCTGGAAATGGACCGGCGCAAGCTCAAAATGCCGGTTTTCGGTCCGCTCAATCAGGTTATCTGCACGGCGCGGTTCGCACGAACCATCAGCAGCCTGTACTCGAGCGGTCTGCCGATCGTCACTGCGCTGCAGACCGCCCGTGATACCATCGGCAACGCTTACATCGTTTCGCAGTTCAATGATGTGCTCGTGCAGGTGCGTTCGGGCGTCAGCCTGTCCGCAGCCCTCGAGACCGTAGACGGCTTTCAGCGCAAGCTGTGCAGCAGCATTGCAGTTGGCGAGGAGACCGGACGACTGGACTCCATGCTGGATTCCATCGCGGATTCGATGGAGTACGATGCACAGCAGGCGAGCAAGCGCATGATGACCATTCTGGAGCCGATGCTGATCGTGCTGATGGCGTTCGTGGTCGGCTTTATCATTATCGCAGTCATGTCGCCGATCATCGGCTCGTACAGTGCGATTGAGAGTTCGGGGAACGTATAACCTCGGAAACGTGTAAACCTCACAAAAGGGGAGAAATGAGAATGAACACAACCGTTTTGGCGCTGCAGGAGGAGCAGGTGCTTGTCGCGGTCGGCAAGTCCGGTGCGCAGCCTTCCGTGCAGGCGCTTTACAGTGCCCCCGCACACGGCGGCGGCATGGAAAACTGGGAGAAGGCGATAGGCGCACTCTGGCAGCAGCACAGGCTGCCGACCCGCGGCATCACGCTCGTCCTGCCGGATGAGGCGGTTGCCACCAAGACTATCACCGCACCGAGCATGCCGGCAAACAAGCTGGAGGAGCTTGTGCGGCACGAAATGCGTCCGCGGGAGGATCAGCTTGCGGCGGCGGACTATGTGCCGCTCGGCCCAGATGCCGAAGGCCGTCAGCAGCTGTTCTGCGCTGCCTGCCGCAAGGAAACGATGGAGGAATACCTTGCAATGACCGACCGGCTCGGCCTGCGCCTGCAGAGCGTTACCGTTACTATAGCAGGACGGCTCAAGCTCCTGCATGCCATGCAGTCCATGCAGTCCATGCAGGGCAAGACCTGTATCTGGCTGTGCTTTGAGGGCAGCAGCGTGCTTTCGCTGCTGGTCGAGAACGGCGAGTACCGTTATTCCAGCCGCAGCCGTATTTTCAGTGAGCCGGGCACGGTGGATTTCGGCACCGAGATGACGAGAAACGTTTCCGGCACCATGCAGTTCCACACGGCAAGCCGCTCGGGCGGCACGCTGACCGATGTGTATTACGCCGGCTGCTCGGATGATGATTTCGAGGTGTGTCTGGCGGGTATCCGCGGTCTGGGTCTGAAAGTGAGCCGTCTGCCCGAATGCCGTGCGTTCCGCGCCCTGCCGACCGGCGAGCGGCTGGACGACTGGCTCGGCTGTGCCGAAACTTTGATTAGAACCGTGCTTCGTGCAAACAAGGAGCTGGATCTGCTCCGCAGCTATCGGCGTTTGTCCCGCGGCAGCAAAGGGCAGACCGGCCTGCTGCACAGCTTCTACACGCCGATTGCGGTGTGTCTGGTGGTGTGCGCTGCGGTCTGGTGTGTGTTCCTGCAGATGAACAGCAGCCTGAGCCACAGGACCGACGACATCAACGACTGGCTGAACGATCCGACCGTGATCGAGCAGTACAACGAGGCTGCCGAAAAGCAGCAGCGCAATGACAATCTGGTGCAGGGACTGCAGCAGGTGCGCAATCTGACGGACGCGCTTGCCACCTATCCGCAGGTGGACAGCGCCCTGATGAGCAAGATCGGCGCGGCAGGCGGCGCTCAGGTCAGCATGGTGCTGACCGGCTATGATGCGGCTACCGGCGCGCTGCAGTTCGATGCACAGAGCGGCAGCGTTATCGACATTCCGAGCTATGTGCTCAAGCTGCAGAAAACCGGCCTGTTCCGCAAGGTGGACTACACCGGCTATACCTATGAGGACGGCGTGTACGTCCTCAGCCTGAACTGTATCCTGCTGGGAGAGGAGGCAGCCGAATGAACATCGTTGTAACCGAACGTGATAAAAAGCTGCTCCGGCTGGTGGCCTGTCTGGCGATAATCGTCATTTTCGGTATGTATCTCATCCGTCCTGCGATGGAAAATCACGAAACGCTGCAGAACGAGTATGACGCCGCCGAACAGAAGCAGCAGGAATATCAGACGCAGATTGCCGCACTCGCGACGATTGACGACATTATCGCGCAGAATGAAGCCGCGCTGAACACGGCAAGCGAAAAATACTACAAGAGCGATCTGGAAACCCGTCAGATGGACGATATCATCACGGGTATCGCGCTCGAGAACGGGCTGTTTCCGCAGTCGCTGACGCTGACGGAAGCCGCTCCGGGTGCGGTCAGCGCGTATCTCGCCGAGCAGGAAGCTGCGCAGACGGACGGCAGTGCGGACACCTCGTCCGATGCGGAATCCGCCGATTCGACCGACGATACATCGGCAACGCTGATACAGCCGGTCAACTACGTTTATATCGGCACTGCGACTATCTCGGCGCAGGGCGCTGTAACCCAGTGGCTGAACTTCCTCGATGAGGTGGAGCACAGGTACAAGGGTCTGCGTGTGACCAATTTCAGTATTGCAGACTATGATTATGTGGCAAACAACACGCAGGCGGTCAGCACCAATCTGATCACTGGCACGCTGGAGATCTACATGTGTGTCAGCGACAAGGAGGCAGACGCATGAAAACCAATTTGCGTATCGGCGAAGTGCTGATGGAGCGCAATTACATCACGCAGGAGCAGATGGAGCAGGCGCTTGCCTACCAGAAGGAGCACCGTGAAAAGCGAGTCGGTCAGATCCTGATCGAGCTGGGCTTTGTCACCGAGGCGCAGGTGCTCGAGGCACTGGCTGCCCGTCTGGGACTGGAGATTGTGAGCATCGGACAGATGCAGGTCGATCTGACCGCTGTCCGCATGATTCCGCGTGAGCTGGCGGAAAAGCAGAACCTGCTTGCGGTCGGCTTTGCGGACAAGAGCCTCGAGGTCGTGACGAACGATCCGCTCAACTACTTTGCCTTTGAGGAAGTGCGCCAGCTGACCGGTTGTCAGGTGGTCATCCGCCTGAGCGAAATGGGTCCGCTGCAGAGCGCAATCCGCTACTATTACGCCGAGGTCGGTGCACAGCAGGCGGCACAGACCGCCAACGAGGACTTTGCAGAGCGCAATGTGGAGATGCTGCAGGTCGAAGAGAGCGAAAGCGGCGATCCGGAAGCGCCGATCGTCAAGCTGCTCAACAGCCTGCTCGACCGTGCCATCAGCACCGGCGCAAGCGACGTGCATATCGAGCCGTTTGAGGGCAGCACGCGCGTGCGCATGCGTATCGACGGCACGATCGTCGATTATGTAACGCTGCAGCGCAGTGTGCACCAGCCGCTGATCGCGCGAATCAAGATCATGGCGAACCTCGATATTGCCGAGCGCCGTCTGCCACAGGACGGTCATTTCCGTATCCGTGTGGGACAGAGCGAGTACGTCAACATCCGTGTATCGCTGCTGCCGACCGTGTTCGGAGAAAAGGCCGTGCTGCGAATTCTGGCAACGGCGGGTCAGGTCGATCACGCCAGCCACTTCGGCATGGATGACGAAAGCTATGCAAGGTTCCTGCCTATGCTGAACTCACCGAACGGCATTATTTATATCACCGGTCCTACCGGCTCGGGTAAGTCCACCACACTGTACATGGTGCTCGAGTACCTGTCGCACCGGCAGGTGAATATCTCCACGGTTGAGGATCCGGTGGAGAAGAACGTGCCGAGCATCAACCAGACGCAGGTCAATCCGGTTGCCGGACTGACGTTTGAGTCCGGTCTGCGCGCGCTGCTGCGTCAGGACCCGGATATCATCATGGTCGGTGAGACCCGTGATGGCGAAACCGCCGGTATTTCGGTTCGTGCGGCCATCACCGGTCATCTGGTGCTGAGTACGCTGCATACCAACGATGCGGTCTCGAGCATCGTACGTCTGGCCGATATGGGCATCGACCACTATCTGATCGCAAACTCGCTGGTCGGTCTGGTCGCGCAGCGACTGATACGCAAGGTGTGTCCGCACTGCGGCAGAGAGGTCGCAGTTACGCCGCAGGAGCAGGCGCTGCTCGGCAAGGATATCACGACCATTAAGCGCGGCACAGGCTGTACGCACTGCAACGGCACTGGCTACCGTGGCCGTATTGCCGTGCATGAGATCGTCACGATCGACCGCAAGATCCGCCGCATGATCAGCCGCGGCGCCGAAACCGAGGAGATCGAGGCCTACGCGCGGGAACAGCAGGGCATGCGCAGCCTGAAGGAAAAGGGTCTGGAACTGGTAAAACAGGGTGTTACTACACCGGAGGAGCTGCTCAGGATCGCGTATTACGCATAACCGAAAACCGCTCTGTATCTTTTGATACAGAGCGGTTTTAACGATTATAAGCAGAATTACAGAACAAAATCTGCATAAATGAACGTGCGTTCACTGTTGATTGACTCCCCAAAGCCGAAAACTTTTCCTTTACATTCTTATCTCAAGCGGGTATAATACCCCTTGATGGATGGCATTCCGCAGAGCGGAAGCTATACCTTGTCACAACATGTTTTTCAAATTTTTCCGACAGTGATTTTACGTTGCGTCACACCACAGAAAGCGGGTGACAGCATGAACATTGGCATTGTTGGAGCAGGAAAAGTCGGCTTTTCCTTCGGCAGACTGCTTGCCGAAAAAGGCGTGCGGATATCCGGCTATTACAGCCGCAATTCCGACAGCGCAAGAGAAGCCGCAGAATTTACAAATTCCGGACACTATACCGACCTGGGCAAACTCATCGAAGATAGTGACGCGATTTTCATCACCGTTCCGGATAATGCGATCACCGAGGTGTATCGGCAGGTCGCAGAATTTGAAATTCAGGACAAGTATATATGTCATTGCAGCGGCGCCTGCACAGCCGAGGAAGCCTTTCCGGGTATTCACGCGCAGGGAGCCTATGCAATATCCATTCATCTGCTATTTCCGATCAGCAGCAAGTATAACTGCTGGCGGGAGCTGGCAGGTGCTTTTTTTTGCGTCGAGGGTGACGCGCAGGCGGTCGAGGTCTTTGTACCGCTGCTGCGCGGACTGGGGCTGCAGGTGCAGACCATTTCGCCTGAGAGCAAGGCGCAGTACCACCTCAGCTGTGCACTGGCAAGCAACTTTGTCTGCGCACTCGTGCAGCGCAGCGCCGAATTGCTGGGCGGCTGCGGATTCTCCCAAACGGACGCACTGCACGCGCTTGCGCCGCTCATGCGGAGCAATCTGGCGCATGTGATCGAGCACGGTGCCGTCTCAGCGCTGACCGGACCCATTGAGCGCGGCGACACGCAGACCGTGCAAAAGCATCTGTCGTGCCTGACGGAACGAGATGACCGGCAGCTTTACGCGCTGCTGGGACTTGAACAGGTCAAAATGGCACAGGAAAAACATCCTGAGCAGGATTACGGCACGCTTGCCGCCCTGCTGAATAGGGAAAAGGAGCAGAACGAATGAAGAACACAGTGAGCACATTTCTCTCGATGAAGCAAAACGGCGAACGCCTCACCGAGATTACCAGCTACGATTACACGACTGCCAAGCTGGTGGAAAAAGCGGGCATCAACGCCATTCTGGTGGGCGATTCGCTCGGCATGACCATGATGGGTTATGACACGACCCTGCCGGTTACGATGGAGGACATGATCCACCACAGTGCCTGCGTCGTGCGCGCGTGTGAGAACACCATGGTCATCATGGATATGCCGTTTATGAGCTATCAGGCGTCGGTTTCCGAAGCCGTGCACAACGCAGGCCGACTGATGAAGGAGGCGCGCGGACACGCGGTCAAGCTGGAGGGCGGCGCAGCCGTTGCCGAGCAGATTCGCGCCATTACGGATTCTGGCATTCCGGTGCAGGCACATATCGGCATGACGCCGCAGAGCGTCAACGTGTTCGGCGGCTTTAAGGTACAGGGCAAGGGCGAGGATGCGGCAAAGCGGCTGCTCGAGGATGCCTTCACCGTACAGGAGGCCGGTGCATTTTCGGTCGTGCTCGAGTGCGTACCGCCCAAGCTGGCGGCGCTCATCTCGAAAAAGCTGACCATCCCGACCATCGGCATCGGTGCGGGTGCAGGCTGTGACGGACAGGTGCTGGTCTATCAGGACATGCTCGGCATGAACATGGACTTCACGCCCAAGTTCGCCAAGCAGTTCGACAATATCGGTGAGCGCATGGTGGATGCGTTCCGCACTTACATGAACGAGGTGCAGAACGGCACGTTCCCGACCGAAAAGCAGAGCTTTATCAAGTCTGACTGCAGCGATGAATATCTCGCCCAACTCGACGCTGAATTTTAAGAGAAACAGGAGCATATACAATGAAAATCGCAACAACCATCGCAGAAGTACGCGCACAGGTGCGCGAGTGGAAACAGCAGGGTCTGACCGTCGGTCTGGTGCCGACCATGGGCTATCTGCATGAAGGACACGCCAGTCTGGTCAAAACGTCCGTGCAGCAGTGCGACCGCACGGTAGCGTCCGTGTTCCTCAATCCGACCCAGTTCGGCCCGGGTGAGGATCTGGAGACCTATCCGCGTGATTTCGAGCACGACTGTGCGCTGCTGACCGAGTGCGGCTGTGACATGGTGTTCCATCCCGAGGTGTCCGAGATGTATCCGGACGGCTTTGCCACCTTTGTTGAGGTGCAGTCCGAAATGCCGCGTCAGCTGTGCGGCAAGACCCGTCCGATTCATTTCCGCGGCGTGTGCACGGTCGTTTCCAAGCTGTTCAACATCGTAACGCCGGATAAGGCGTTCTTCGGCCAGAAGGACGCACAGCAGCTGGCGATCATCCGCCGCATGGTACTCGACCTGTCCATGGGCATTGAGATCGTCGGCTGCCCGATCATTCGTGAGGCAGACGGTCTGGCGAAGTCTTCGCGCAATACCTATCTGAGCGCAGAGGAGCGCAAGGCGGCGCTCGTGCTGTCGCGCGCTGTAAAGCTCGGCCAGGAGCTGGTCCGGAACGGCGAGAAAAACGCGGATGCAATCGTCAATGCCATGCGTGCGCTTATCGAGCAGGAGCCGCTCGCGCGTATTGATTACGTTTCTGCAGTGGACGGCCTGACCATGCTGCCGGTGCATGAGATTAACGGCGGCGAACTGATCGCTATGGCGGTCTATATCGGCAAAACGCGCCTGATCGACAACTTTTCGGTGGAGGGATAAGTCATGACAGTACAGATGCTCAAGGGTAAAATCCACCGTGCAACGGTCAAGCAGGCCGAGCTGAACTACGTCGGCTCGATCACGGTTGATGCCGATCTGCTGGATGCGGCCGGCATTTACGAATATGAGAAGGTTGCCATCGTGGATATTGAGAACGGCAACCGCTTTGAGACCTATACCATCGCCGGTGAGCGCGGCAGCGGCATGATTTGCCTGAACGGCGCCGCGGCGCGCTGTGTCAGCGTCGGTGATAAGGTCATCCTGATGGCGTACGCGCAGCTGACGCCGGAGGAGGTCAGGAACGGCTATGCTCCTCAGGTCGTGTTCGTGGATGAGGAAAATAAGATCGTCCGCACCACCACCTATGAGAAGCATGGTCTGCTCAAGGATATGGCGTAATGAAAAAGGAGAACCCGGGTGGGTTCTCCTTTTTCATTGGTACAGAGCTGAGGATTAGAGTGAAGAGAGGTAAGGTGAAACGCAGGCACAAGAAAAGATTCGCAGGTGCCGTCTATCACAACGACACTGTTGCGTCGCGCCTGCGGAGAGTAAACCGTATATGTAGCAGCAGGGTAGGCGAGAACTGCATAGAGGTAGAGAAATGGGCGCACACTGTGCGCCCCTACGGAAGAAAAATCCTTTGCCGTTTCTCTTTGCGAAGCGGTCGCCGGTCTCTGGTCTGCGCCAGACTATCAAATAAAAGGAAACTGGAGTCCCAAGAGGATAGTACTCATCTAATCCACGCACGGCGTGGGAACAAGGTTTAGTGGCCTACGGGCAAACCTTGGTGTCTATCCTTTTGGAACCCCAGCTAAGGGTTAGCACCCATTCCTTATGCGTAAGTAAGCAGATTAACCCTGAACCGACTCCATCTCCGCCGCAGAGGACTTGTCTGCGTTCTCCCGGAACAGCAGACCGAAAATGCGGCGCACCAGCGGACCGGCTGCAAAGAACTGCCACAGCAGTGCCATCGGGAAGTTCATAACGGTGGTCTGTACCCAGATTGCAAAGAACTGTGCGTTATGGCTGTCCTTGAACAGCAGGGTGGCAAAGAAGCTCATGCACGGGCACATCAGCCATACGGATGCAGCCGAGATGGCAAGCATAATGCTGGTCTGGCTGGCTTCGCGCGGGTTGACAAGACGGAATGCAACCTTCATCGCCAGCTTGCCGACAAACACCAGCTCGAGCAGAATTGCGATAACAGTCATGATCGGCCACTCGTGGAACACTGCGAGAAATACCCAGTTCTGCATGGAACCGGTGTTCAGCACGATGTTGTATGCTACCATGCCGTATACCATGACAGAAGCCATGATAATGGTGTAAATAACGTCCTGAAATTTGTTTTTTGGCATTTTGTTTTCTCCTTTTTGTGTATGTGAAATATTTTTTGATAACGAATAGAAATGCAGCTGAACGCAAAAAAATAGGACGAAGTAAACTTTCGTCTACTTCGTCCTATGGACTACTTCAACTACCATTAATTATATATATCATACCATATTTTATAGGCGTTCGTCAAGACTAACTTTGTTGTTGACAAGACTGTTCCCTGGGTGTATACTGTGTCTGTAAATGAGAACCCCCTCCCGTGGGGGAGGGGTATAGATAGGAGATGCGATATGAAACAACGGTTTCGGGTGGGCGGCATGAGCTGCGCGGCCTGCTCCGCCCATGTGGAGAAAAGCGTTTCGGCGGTGCCGGGTGTCAGCGGCGTGCAGGTAAATCTGCTTGCCGGCAGCATGGCGGTCGAGTACGACGAAAACGCGTGCGACGCACAGACGATTATAAAGGCGGTCGAGTCCGGCGGCTACACGGCTGCGGTGGACGACGGCAGGCAGACATCGGCTCCGGCGCAAAGCCCGCAGGCGGACGAGGCGCTGAAGGAAATGAAGACCCGTATTATCGTTTCGGCGATTTTCATGCTTGTCCTGATGTACTTCTCGATGGGCGAGATGGTCGGGCTGCCGCTGCCGTCCTATGCGGCAGGCATGGACGGCATGTTCAATCTGGCGCTCACGGAGCTGATCCTCACGCTGCCGATCGTCATTATCAATCGCAAATATTATATCAACGGCTTCAAAACGCTGCTGCACCGTGCCCCGACGATGGACGCGCTCATTGCCGTCGGCTCGGGTGCGGCGCTTGTGTACGGCATTTACGCGCTGATTCAAATCGCGCTCGCGCCCACGCCTGAGGCAGCCCACAGCTTCATGCACGACCTGTATTTTGAATCCGCAGGCATGATTTTGACGCTGGTAACGCTCGGCAAGTTCTTTGAAGCGCGTGCCAAGCGCAAGACCGGCGAAGCAATCGCAGCGCTGATGGACCTGCGTCCGCAGACCGCCGAGGTCATTCGTGGCGGTCAGACCATGCAGTTGCCGATTGAGCAGGTACAGGTTGGCGACCTCGTTATCGTGCGCGGCGGTCAGTCCGTGCCGGTTGACGGCGAGATTACCGAGGGCAGCGCCTATCTGGACGAAAGCGCCATCACCGGCGAGAGTATGCCGGTCGAAAAGCATGTTGGTGATACCGTAATCGGTGCTACCGTGTCCAAGAGCGGCTATGTTGTTATGAAGGCATTGCGTGTCGGCGACGATACGACCCTGAGCCAGATTATCCGTCTGGTAGAGGAGGCAGGCGCGTCCAAGGCGCCAATCGCCAAGCTGGCAGATAAGGTGGCAGGCGTGTTCGTGCCGGTCGTTATGGGGATTGCGCTCGTGACTGCAATCATCTGGCTGCTGGCCGGCGAAACGCCGAGCTTTGCGCTCACCCGCGCGATTTCGGTGCTGGTTATCTCGTGCCCGTGCGCACTGGGACTGGCTACGCCGGTCGCTATCATGGTCGGCACAGGTGTCGGTGCGAAAAACGGCGTGCTGTTCCAGTCGGCGGAGGCGCTCGAGAATCTGCACAACGTAAACGCGGTCATCATGGACAAGACCGGTACCGTAACCGAAGGACGTCCGGTCGTAACCGACGTAAAATCCTTCGGCGTGGAGTCCGGTGACCTGCTCTCGCTGGCGCTGTCACTCGAGAGCCGCAGTGACCATCCGCTGGCGGACGCCATTGTGCGCTATGCCCGCGCGAAGAACGCGCAGGAGCGTTCAGTCACTGACTTTGAGATGATAGAGGGACAGGGTATCCGCGCAACTGTGGGCGGTGTGCCGTGCTTTGCGGGCAACCGCCGCATGCTGCTGGCAAACGGACTGGCGCTGTCCGGCTCGATGCAGAAGCTGGGCGACGAGTTCGCCGCAGCAGGCAAAACGCCGCTGTTCTTTGCGGCAAACCGTCAGATCGTCGGCATTTTTGCGGTCGCTGATGTGCTCAAGCCGACCAGTCAGGCGGCAGTTGAAGCACTGCGCAGTATGCACATTGACGTAACGTTGCTCACCGGCGACAACCAGAAAACCGCGCAGTCCATCGCGTCCGAGCTGGGCGTGACCGATGTGATCGCTGAGGTGCTCCCGCAGGACAAGGAGCGTATCGTGCGCGAGAAGCAGGGCAAGGGCCGCAAGGTTGCCATGATTGGCGACGGCATCAACGATGCACCGGCGCTTGCGCGTGCCGATGTCGGCATTGCGATTGGTGCGGGCACGGACGTGGCTATCTCGTCTGCGGACGTTGTGCTGATGAAGAGCGATTTGATGGATGCGGTGGACGCCATCCGACTGTCGCGCCAGACCATGCGCAACATTCGCCAGAACCTGTTCTGGGCGTTCTTCTACAACTGCATCGGCATTCCGATTGCGGCGGGTCTGCTGTGGGTGCCGTTCGGCATCAAGCTCAGTCCGATGATTGGCGCGGCGGCAATGAGCCTGTCGTCCGTCTGCGTGGTCTCAAACGCGCTGCGCCTGCGCTTTTTCAGCGCAACACCGAGAAAAACGGCGGGGACGCCTGCTGTTTTGCCCATCAGCGGCGAAAAGCCGCTTACGGCACATAAAAAGGAGGAAAATGTTATGGAAAAGACAATCAAGGTTGAGGGCATGATGTGTCAGCACTGCGTGGCACACGTCAAAAAGGCGCTCGAGGGTGCAGCAGCCGGCTGTAATGTTGCGGTCGATCTGGATGCAGGCAAGGCAGTCGTTTCGGGCAAAACGCTGCCGGAGGATGCTGTTCTGACCGCAGCCGTCACCGAGGCGGGCTATAAGGTGGTTGACATCAAATGATGGCAGATCGTAAAAAGGTCGAGCCGCTGCTCAGGACCGCGCGCGGGCAGATCGACGGCGTGCTCAAAATGATCGAGGACAACCGCTACTGCATGGATATTATGATGCAGCTGCAGGCGGTTGAATCGTTGGTGCATAAGGCGCAGAGAGAGGTTCTTCGCGGACACCTTTCCGGCTGCGTGCAGGATGCGTTTGAGACCGGAGATCAGAACGAACGCGAGCAGAAGATTGCAGAAATCATCAAGCTGCTGGATAAAGCGTAAGCGGAAGGACGTGCCTTGGGGCACGTCCTTCTTTTACCTGAAAATTGAAAATTTGTGTAGGTTCATACAGTTCGCACAAAAATCACAAATGAATTTTGTGCGAAAATATGGAAAATAAAAGGAAACATTTCTGCTGAACTATGCTATAATTTATGTGTAGCAGAAATTACCTGCTGCGCGGATGAACCAATCAGATTCCATGTGCCCGGAACAACCGGTTCATTCAGCTTAGACAACTTGATCTGTGCATCATGCGCCAAGGGCGTGTCTGTACAGAAAAAGGCACAGCCGGTGAAAGCCGGTGTCGCAAAGCCATGGGTCTACCCGGAGTAATTACTCCGTAGGACAGCCGGTTGCCGAACAGCAGAATTCACGCCTCCTTTGCGTCTGTATGCACGCAGAGGAGGTTTTTTGCATGAAAAAGAGAAATAACCGTTTTCTTGCCGGTACCCTCGCCGGATTGATGATGCTGACCATGCTGCCTGTTACCGCGCTTGCGGCGCAGGGAGGCGCGGACGACGATGCTGCATCCGACACCCCGAATAATAATATTGTAAACGTGGTAAGCGACGGTAAAAACGTTCAGCAGGCTGAGAATAACGATGTAAATGTTGAGGCAAACGGCGGCAACGAGAATGCACAGAAATCCGCTGACGACAGCAGCGGTGACACCGAGAATGTACAGGAATCCGCTGACGACAGCAGCGATGACACCGAGAATGTACAGGAATCCGCTGACGACAGCAACGGCGGCAGTGACGATACAGCCGCACCTGCTCCGCAGGAGGGCGAAGTAGGCGGCTCGGGCAACGATAATGCGCCGGTTACACCTCCGGCGGCAGAGTTCACGGCTAAGATTGACGGTAAGAAGGAGTATGGCAGCCTCGAGGAAGCGATTGCTGAGGCTGACGACGGCGATACGATTGAAGTCGGTAAGGATATTACCGTTGGTGCTGACGGTCTGACTATCAACGGAAAAGGTAATTTGACGATTAAGAGTGCGGAAGGCACTGAACCGACGATTACCCTGAATGGTCTGGGCATGTACTTTAACGAGACCAATGTGACATTCCAGAATATTAAGGTTGTTGAAGAAGGCGTTTCGGACAATCCGATTCATAGTGGCAATACGACTAATCTTTTTGATGATGGTATTCTGACGTTTGATAATTCTACGCTTGTTTTGAATGGAGTAGGTGAGGGTAGCAAACGTCACGGCATGTTCTTGTATCAGTCGAGTGACATGTATGTAACCAATAACTCGCAAATTATTATCTCCGGTTTTAATCAAGCGGATGTGAGTGGTATTTATATAGATGCGTCCGAGCATGATGAAAAAGAGGAGCCAATTCACAACACGATTGAGGTCAGCAATTCTTCTGCTATTAAGATTACCGACTGCAAATGGAATGGCATGACAGTTAATCCCACGGATATAAAAATTGATGGTCATTCTACGATTGATATTTCTGACTGCGGTAAAAACGGCGGCAGAGGCGGCTTTGGATGTTATTACGGCTCAGTTGAAATTTCTGACTATTCTTCGCTGATTACTGACAACAATGTTGGACGTAGTTGGGGTGCATTTATTAGAGGTGTATCTGTTGATTCTACTTCTTCGCTCAGTGCTTGTGGTAATACCGCTTATGGCATAGAGATTGGTGACAAACTTGGTGACCAGAGCAAGTTTGCTACTGGTTCAACCGTTATGCTGAATAACAATGGTAAGGCGGGTCTGCTTGTCTATACCAGTGGAGGTTACTGGTATGGCAATGTAAAGATTGAGGAAGGTGCAAAGTTCACTGCTTCCGGTAATGCAAATGGCATTGAAATCCTTCCAGAAGGTATTCTGGATATGCAGGATGGCACGGTGACACTCAACCATAGCAATAGCTACGGCGGTGGCCTGTACAATCGCGGCGGCACTGCTAAGATTAGCGGCAAGGCTGAAATCTACAATAACCATGCAGATATTGCAGGTGACGATATTTATAGTAACAGCTTTGATAAAAATAAGGTTACCTACAATCCTTCGCTCACCTTTGCACCTGTCGGTGACGGCTGGATTCTGGACGACTGCAGCGACCCGATCGTAGGCTGGTATCACGACGGCAAGGAAAAGCTGACGGACAATACCTACAAGCGCTGGAAGGGCGATGGTGAAGGCGATGCCTACTACGCTGACGAATATACGGTTGGTAAAGAGGCTGTTTCCGAAGCGCTGGCTCTCAAGGCTGCACACGGTCAGCTCTGCAGCGTAACCTACGAAGTAACCGGCGACATTCCGTCTGATGCAGGCGCGAGACCGGCGGATGCCAAGGTTAAGAAAGGCGGCAACTACACCGTCGCACCGGTACAGACCACCTCGCAGAGCCGCTACACGTTCAGCGGCTGGCGTATCAACGGCGTTGGCGATGTTGTAACCGAGATCAAGGACATTCAGCAGGATGTCAAGCTGATCGGCGTATGGACCCGCAGATCGTCCGGCGGTGGCGGCGGCAGCAGCAAACCGACCGTTGACATTCCGGATGATGTACCGACCGGTCTGAACGGTGACGATCACTTTGCGTACATTGTCGGCTACCCGAACGGCAACGTCGAGCCGAATGGCAACATCACCCGCGCAGAAGTGGCAACCATCTTCTTCCGTCTGCTGACCGAGGAAGTCCGCACCGCAAATTCCACCCAGTCCAACAGCCTGTCCGATGTGACGCGTGGTCAGTGGTTTAACCATGCTGTCTCCACGCTGTCCTCGATGGGCATTGTAAAGGGTCATAACGATGGCACGTTCGCGCCGAATGCGCCGATCACCCGTGCGGAATTTGCCGCAATCGCCGCTCGCTTCGACGATAAGAACACGGATACGTCCTCGAAGTTCACGGATATTGCATCTCACTGGGCAAAGAATGAGATCGGTATCGCCGCAAACAAGGGCTGGATCAATGGCTATCCGGATGATACGTTCCGTCCGAACCAGTATATCACCCGCGCAGAGGCGATGACGCTTGTCAACCGCGTACTCAACCGTCTGCCCGAGAACAGCAGCGATCTGCTCGACAGCATGATCAAGTGGCCGGATAATTCCGATGCTTCCGCATGGTACTATCTCGCTGTGCAGGAGGCCACCAACAGCCACGCATACTCGGATAAGAGCAAGGACGATAAGTACGAGAAGTGGACCACCATCCGCGAAACTCGTGACTGGACCGAACTGGAAAAGTAAATACTTTCCTGTAAGGACGAACGAATCCCCCGGCCATTGGTCGGGGGATTTTATTGCGCTGATAGTTTTTTCTAAAGGAAACAAATTTCAACGAATTTTTCTTGTTAAAATTATAACATATTGCCCCTTGAGGTTTTTATATCATAGGTTCATAATAGAGATTGCCGAAAAGAGAAAAGAGAAATGAAAAAAGTAGGATTTTCGGTAATTTTCATGCGAAAACCATGCTTTCGCAGCCGGTATAGAGGAGGAGATAATATGATCAGCTTTATCGTATGCTTATTATTATTGATCACCGGCTATCTTACTTATGGTAAAATTGTAGACAAAACCTTTGGCCCGGATGATCGTGAAACGCCGGCAGTTCGTATTAACGATGGCGTTGACTACGTTGTCATGCCGCAGTGGAAGCTGTTTCTGGTACAGCTGCTGAACATCGCCGGCCTTGGCCCGATCTTCGGTGCCCTGCAGGGCGCCCTCTGGGGCCCGGTCGTATTCCTGTGGATCACATTCGGCACCATTTTTGCCGGCGGCGTACATGATTACTTCTCCGGCATGATCAGTGAGCGAAATGATGGTGCTTCCATCGCAGAGGTTACCGGCAAGTACCTCGGTCACACCATGCAGAATATCATGCGTGTGTTCTCGGTCGTACTGCTGATTATGGTCGGCACGGTATTTGCAGTCGGTCCGGCCGGTCTGATTGTTACACTGTGCAAGAACAACGGTATGTCCGGTGTGCTTTCGACCACGCTGTTCTGGCTGATCGTCATCCTGGTTTACTACTTTATTGCAACCTTTATTTCGATTGATAAGATCATCGGCAAGATATACCCGCTGTTCGGCATGTGCCTGATCATCATGGCGGTCGGCGTTATCATCGGTATCTTCACCAACCCGAATTACACCATTCCGGAGATTTGGTCTCACCTGTACAATATGCACCCGTCCGGTACGCCGGTATGGAGCTTCATGTTCATCACGGTTGCATGCGGTGCAATTTCCGGCTTCCATTCCACGCAGTCGCCGTTGATGGCGCGCTGCATGAAGAACGAGAAGCAGGGTCACTTCGTATTCTACGGTGCAATGGTAGCCGAAGGCATTATCGCACTGATCTGGGCGGCAGCCGGCTGTGCTCTGTATGAGGTCACCGGCGGTCTCAACACCGGTCTGGCGGAAGCGCTGGCAGGCGGTCAGTCCGCAGCGATCTATGATGTATGCTCCAAGACCATGGGCGGCGTTGGTATTGCTCTGGCCATGATCGGCGTTGTTATCTGCCCGATCACTTCCGGTGATACCGCATTCCGTTCCGCTCGTCTGACGCTGTCCGACTGGTTCCACATGGATCAGAGTTCGTACGCAAACCGCCTGGAGCTGTGCATCCCGGTACTGGGTATCGGCGCTATCCTCGGCATCGGCAATGCGACCGGTCTGATCGACTACACGGTTATCTGGCGTTACTTCAGCTGGACCAACCAGACGCTCGCTATGATCGTTCTGTGGGCAGCGGCTATGTACCTGTTCACCGAGAAGAAGAACTTCTGGATGGCAGCTGTTCCGGCTACGTTCATGAGTGCAGTTTCCTGCACCTATTTCATCCTTGCACCGGAGTGCCTCGGCAGCCTGCTGAACAGCAAGACGGCGGACGGCACGGTAATTTACAATACCGCAGTGGCGTACCCGATCGGTATTGTATTCGCGGCACTGCTGCTCGCACTGTTCATCCGTGCGACCAAGAAGCGCGGCGCAAAGAAATCTGCTTGAATATAATAACATTGCTGCAGCCGGCCGTTCCTTTGTGCGGTCGGCTGCGGCCATCCATAACGATAATTGCGGGGTGACGGAAAATGTTGAAACCTTATCCGCTCAGCGCGGGGCGCATTGATGACGCGGCGCTTGCCGAGGATAAAAAAACCTGTCGGAAAATCGGTCCGTGCGGCATCGGCAGGCATGCCCTCTATTTGAACAGCTTTTTTGTTGACCGTCGGTATTATGTTCCGCTTTCCATGGTAACGCGTGTGTACAAGCGCGTTGCGATGAGCAAGGGCGGCTTTTCTGGCAAGGGCATTTTCGCCACGCTGTCCTATCTGGTCGTGGAGTTCGACGGCGGACAGAAGGTGTGCAATTTCAAGTATGAGCAGCAGGTCGATGAGTTTCTGAGCGTTATCCGAGCTGAGCACCCGTCTATTCCGTGTGTCAGCGCGGCGGCAGAGCAGCGCATTGCCGAGGAGAAGGCCCGCCGGGAGGAAGAAGAGCGCAATCGTCCGCCGATGAGCGCACAGGCGGAGAAAACCGTGCAGGCACTCGATAACGCAATCGACTATCTGGAGCGCCGTCCTGAGCTGGCCGAACGACTGAGCGCAGCCGCAAAACGCCGCCGGAACTTTCAGTGTACGAACGGCAGCTACCGCTGGGCCGCTATGGCGATCACACTGCTGGGATTTGCGGCGCTGGCTTACGGTATCGTTTCCTTCGTGCGTCACGGCTCGTTTTCGATTTATTTTACGCTGTTCGGCCTTGCCGCGATTTTCACGTTTGCAGGCTTCAGCGTCCTGCCGACAGCACGCAACAACCGTACCTCCATCATGCAGAATGATGCGCAGGCACAGGAGAAAATGCAGGCTTACCTTGCGGATTATCTGAATTTCCCGCTGCCGGCCCGCTATGCACATCCGGTTGTGCTGCGCCGCATGCAGCGTGCCGTCATGGATGGCCGCGCAGTGACTGCCGTGCAGGCGCTCGACGTTGTGAAGGCTGACCTGAAGGCGCTAAACGCGGATGTCACAGTCTCGCAGGATGAATACGATGAGGTTGTCGCCATCAAGCCCATGTTCCTCAATGCGGAGTATCAGTAATAATCAGATGATACAACTATCCCTCCCGGTTACTGCCCGGGAGGGATAGTTCGATTTGGGCGGTTCTGCTTTCATGATAAGAGCTTATTCTGTAAGCGAAAAGCGAAAAGGACATTCCCGAGGGGTGGGAATGTCCTGCGAAAAAGAGTATCGATATGATCTGATTTAAGAGCACAGTCCGCATTTCGCACATGCAGACGGTGTGGCAGCGCAGCCGCCGAGGGCGGTCTCGCGCAGCTCGATGGGGATGCGGCGGCCGACCGCGTACATGGTATCGAGCATTTCATCGAACGGGATAAACTGGTGAATGCCCGCGAGCGAGAGCTCAGCGGCAACGAGCGCGTTGGCTACACCTGCCGCGTTGCGGTTCTGGCACGGATACTCGACCAGTCCGCCGACCGGATCGCAGACCAGACCGAGCATGTTCATCAGCACGGTGGAGGCCGCGTCAAGACACTGCTCAGGCTTGCCGCCCATCAGCTCGACAGCCGCGCTGGCCGCCATTGCGGATGCGATGCCGACCTCAGCCTGACAGCCGCCGACCGCGCCTGCAACGGTTGCGTTGCGCATGGCAAGGTAGCCGATCGCACCGGCGTTGAACAGGGCGTCGATCAGCCGTTCATCCGAGATGTTGTAGCGGTCCTGCAGGGCAAACAGCATGCCCGGCAGAACACCGGCGCTGCCTGCGGTCGGTGCTGCGACAATCAGGCCCATAGAAGCATTTACCTCAAGCACTGCCATCGCGTACTGCGCCGCTTTGTGCAGCACATCTCCGCAGATGGAGCGGCCTTTGGCCGCGTGCTGCGCCAGCTTTTTGGCTTCGCCGCCAATCAGGCCGCCCATGGACTTGACCGGCGTTTTGAGCGGTGTCAGCGCGGATGAGCGCATGATTTCGAGCGCCCTCTTCATACGGTGCGTGACCTCATCACGCGTGGTTTCGCCCAGCTGGCACTCGCGGCGGCGCATGATCTCGGAGATGGGGAGCTGCTGCTGCGTGCAGAGTGCAAGCAGCTCGGATGCGTTTTTGAAATCCATAATCTGCTCTCCTCCTTACGGTTCGATGATCATGACGTCGTGGACGTTGGGATTGTTTTTGAGCGGTTCCTCAATGCCCTCGGGGAAATGACCGTCCGACTCGACGATGGTGTAGGCGGTGTTGCCCTTGGACTCGCGGAACAGGCGCATGAATGCAATATTGACACCTTTGTCGCTGAGCACCTTGGTGATGTGCGCCACAACGCCCGGCTTGTCCTGCTGAACGACGATGACCGTGCTGTATTCGCCGGTGAAGTCCACTTCCACGCCGTTGATGCGCGCGATACGGCATTTGCCGCCGCCGAGCGACTCGCCGCGAATGGTCATCACCTGACCGGCGGCGTTCTCCATACGGATGTCCACGGTGTTCGGATGAACATCGGTCTCGGTCTCACACGGCGTGAATGAGTAGGACAGACCGCGCTCGGTCGCAATCGAAAACGAGTTGCGGATGCGGGTGTCATCGGTCGAAAAGCCCATGATGCCGCCGAGCAGCGCACGGTCAGTGCCGTGACCGTGATAGGTCTTGGCGAACGAGCCGTACAGGGTGAAATCCACCTTTTTAAGCGGCGGCGCAATCATCTTATGCGCCAGATACGCGATAACGGCCGCACCGGCGGTATGGGAGCTGGAGGGACCGATCATATTCGGTCCCAGCACATCAAAAACACTGATAAAGGACATAGGGGATTCTCCTTACTGAGCGGAGGATTTGCAGATAAACCTGCGGTAGATGGTCTCCACGATCACGCCGATCGCGTTGTCGCCGGAAACATTGCAGGCGGTGCCGAACGAGTCCTGCGTGATGTACAGTGCAACCATGATGGCGCAGATCGGGCCGCTCGGGTCGCCGGCCTCGGTGCCGAAGATCATGTACAGGAAGGGCAGGGCGGTCATAATGGAGCCGCCCGGCGCACCGGGAGATGCCACCATGGCAATGCCGAGGGTCATGATGAAGGGAATGACCGTGCCGATGGAGATCGGCAGCTGGTTCATCAGGCAGACTGCGGTAGCGCAGGCGGTGATGGTGATCATCGAGCCTGCCATGTGGATGTTCGCGCACAGCGGAACCGTAAAGTTGCGGATTTCCGAGGAAACGCCGTCTGCCTCAGCGCACTGCAGGTTGACCGGAATGGTAGCCGCAGAGGACTGGGTGCCCAGTGCGGTTGCGTAGCCCGGAATCTGGTTGCGGATGAGCGTGAACGGGTTCTTGTGGCTGACCAGACCTGCAATTACAAACTGGATGCAGATGCAGATCAGGTGCATGATGATAACAACGATGAATACCTTCCACAGAATACCGAGGATGGCAAAGGTCTTGCCGGACTTGGTCATATCGGTGAACGTGCCGCAGATGTAAAGCGGCAGCAGCGGAATGATGACCTTGTGCAGTACGCAGTCAATGATGCCGGAGAAGTCGGAAACGCCGTTGTACAGCGTGTCGCCGATGGTCTTGCCGCGCAGGCTGGACATGCACAGACCGAGCACAAACGCCGTAACAACAGCGGACAGCGTGTTCATCAGCGCCGGAATTTCCAGGCTGAAGTACGGCTCCAGCGAGTTGCCTGCGGTTGCGGCGATCTTGTCGAGCGCGTCCGCACTCATGAAGTGCGGGAACAGGGTGTCGGCTACAAAGAACGAAGCCGAGCCTGCGATCAGGGTCGAGCAGTAGGCGATGGCAACCGTGATGAGCAGCAGCTTGCCCGCGCCGCTCTTGAGGTTAGCAATGCCCATGGTAACATACGCGAGGATCATCAGCGGGATGATAAACGACAGGAACTGGCTGAAGAACGACGAGAGCGTTACCACAAAGCGGCAGAAGCCCTCCGGCAGGAACTGGCCGAACAGGATGCCGACAATGATGGCGATGATGAGCTTGGGCAGTAATCCGAGTTTGAATTTTTTCTTTTCTTCCATTTCTTTTTCCTCCTTTTTTGGCGGGCAGCACCACACAGTTCGGTTATGCGGTGTTACCCTTTGCGGCGCAGACCGTTTGTTTGCCCCTCTTTGGTCTGCTGCCGTGGAAGTCTGCCGAGATTTTTTGTCTCCGGACACAAAAAGAACCGCTTATTTTAGGCGAAATGCTGTAAAATAGGACGCGGTTTTTGTGTAAAAAGGATAATTAAAAAATCTGTGGTAAACCTCCAATTTCTTTCTTGACCTCTTTGCAGATTTAGTATATTCTGTTTAATGGGTTAAGTCAAATTCATATATTTTATCATTTCGATTTAAAATATTGATAATATAGAGGAGAGAGGAAAATTCATGGAGCTTCGGCAGCTTGCAACCTTTATTCGGGTAGCACAGTTTAAGAGTTTTTCACGCGCAGCAGAGAGCCTCGGCTACTCACAGTCGGCGGTAACGGTGCAGATACGCCAGCTGGAGGAGGAACTGGATACGCGTCTGTTCGACCGCATGGGCAAGCGTATCGCGCTGACCGACACAGGCGAGCGTTTTCTCAGCCATGCGTGCGATGTGATGAATCAGGTCAATCAGGCGCGCATGTCGGTCACATCCACGGCAGAGCTGCACGGTTCGCTGCATATCGGCACGATTGAGTCGCTTGCATGTCTCAAACTGCCGACAGTGCTGCATCTGTACCGCAAATTCAACCCGAAAGTGTCTATCCGCATTACGGTCGGTGAGCCGGAAGATTTGATCGAGCACATGGAACGCGGCGAGCTGGACATGATCTATGTGCTCGATGAGCCGCTGTACAGCAACAACTGGAACAAGCTGATGGAGCAGCGCGAGGAGATCGTATTTGTGGCGTCTGCATCGCTGCGCGAGAAGCTGGGCGGAAAAGAGCTGACGATTGAGGAACTGCTCACGCAGCCTTTTTTCCTTACCGAGCAGGATAATTATCGCCGTGTACTCAACCGCCGTCTTGCCGCGCGGCGGACCATCCTTACGCCGTCGCTCGAGTGCGGTGATACCTCGCTGCTCATTCGCATGCTTGAGATTGACCGTGGTGTATCCTTTCTGCCGTGGTACGCAGTCGAGAACAGCGTAAAAGAGGGAAGACTGATCCGTTTGTCGGTCGAGGACTGCTATATTTCGCTCTACCGCCAGATTTTCAGCCACAAGGAGAAATGGCGCACACGCGAAATGGATGAATTTGTCCGCGTGGCAAAGCTGGCGGACGAGGAAGAATAAGAGTATATAACAACATCCCACTTGCTGAAGCACAGCAATGATATGTACCCCCAATACTGGGTGTCCAGTATTGGGGGTACATATCAAAATCCGGTCAGCCTTTTTATCTCAGTAGACGATGCAGGAATGTGATTGTCCTGGTGCACGAATGATTTTGGAAGATTACCCAAACCAATCCCACCGAAACGCTTCGGTGGACAGAGTAGATGCCTTGCCGTCAAGTGCAATCTCGCTGAGCAGGATACCAACGATCGGTGCGATACCGAACCCATGTATCTGGAGGCGCAGAAGCAGCTGAAGAAACAAAAAACAACGCATACCTTCTGACAAATTTGGCAACACTACTCGTAAAAGGAGTGTGTTTTCATGTCAGATATGTTTTGCTTTCAGTGCCAGCAGACCGCAGGCAACAAGTGCTGCGTGAGCGTGGGTGTCTGCGGCAAGCAGCCGGATACGGCAGCGCTGCAGGATGAGCTGGTGTACGAACTCATTCGCTTGGCCGAGGCGGCAGCTGCGGCCGGTCAACGCACACAAATCGCCGACCGGCTGCTGATGGACGGCCTGTTCATCACCTTGACCAATGTCAATTTTGACAATCAGGCGATTGCGGAATTCACCGACCGGGTGCGCGCCGAGCGGGAACGCTTTGGCGGTGCGCCGTGCGAGGTGGTCGAGCTGTGGCACGGCGACACGGATACGGTTTCGCTGCGTTCCACGCTGCTGTTCGGCATGAAAGGCATGGCCGCCTATGCACACCACGCGATGAATCTTGGCTACACGGATGACGAGGTGAGCGCGTGGTTTTACAAGGGCCTGTGCGCGGTCAATCGCCCGCATTCGGTCGAGGAATGGCTGGCGCTGATCGTCGAGTTCGGGCAGGTGAATTTCCGGTGCATGGAGCTGCTCGATGAGGCCAATACGGGCACATTCGGCACGCCGCAGCCCGCAAAAGTGCCGACCGACATCAAAAAAGGCCCGTTCATCGTGGTTTCCGGGCACGACCTGGGCGACTTGGCGCAGCTGCTCGAGCAGACGGCGGGAAAGGGCATCAACATCTACACGCACAGCGAAATGCTGCCCGCGCACGGTTATCCGGGACTGAAAAAACATCCGCACCTTGCGGGCAATTTCGGCACGGCATGGCAGAGCCAGCAGACGGAGTTCGAGAACATTCCCGCGCCGGTGCTGTTCACCACCAACTGTCTGATGCCGCAGCGCCCAAGCTATCAGGACCGCGTGTACACGACTTCGGTGGTGGGCTATGCGGGTCTGCGCCATATCGAGGCGGATGCGTGCGGCCGCAAGGACTTTTCGCCCATCATCGAGCAGGCGCTCGCGCTCGGCGGGTACGAGCACGACCACAGCATGAGCGGCATCAACGGCGGGCATATGCTGATGACGGGCTTTGCACACGGCGCGGTGCTGGCTCACGCGGAGGAGATCATCTCGCTCATCAAGAGCGGCAAGGTGCGGCATATCTTTCTGGTCGGCGGCTGTGACGGCGCGCATCCGGGCAGAAATTACTACACCGAGTTTGTCAAATCCACGCCGATGGATACGCTGGTTCTGACGCTTGCGTGCGGCAAATACCGCTTCAATGACCTCGATCTGGGCGAAATCGGCGGCCTGCCGCGCATTCTGGATATGGGCCAGTGCAATGATGCGTACAGCGCCATCAAGGTTGCGCTTGCACTGGCGGATGCGTTCGGCTGCACGGTCAACGACCTGCCGCTCACGCTCGTGCTCTCGTGGTACGAGCAGAAGGCGGTGTGCATCCTGCTGACGCTGCTTGCGCTCGGCGTGAAGAATATTTACCTTGGACCGACGCTGCCGGCGTTTCTGTCGGAAACCGTGGTCAAAACACTGGTGGAGACCTACGATCTGCACCCGACCACCAATCCGCAGCAGGACCTGGATGCGATTTTGGGAAGGGGATAAACCGGCGAGCTTTTTGGACGCTACGGAGCGTTCCTTGTTTCCCTCTCGTTTGCTTGCTGCAATAGGTTTCAGCAAACGAAAGAGGAAAGAAAACAATGAAATTTACGGCATTCAACGGCAGTCCAGCGGGCGAAAAGAGTGCCGCTGGACGCATGCTCGGGGTCTTTCTGGCGGGCGCGGCTCGTGCCGGAGCGGAAACCGAGCTGTACCATCTTGGCGATTACAGCATCGGACAGTGCGTGCAGCACGATGACATGGAGAAGCTGCTTCGCGCATATCAGTCTGCGGATGTGGTCTGCTTGGGATCGCCAGTGTACTCGTGGAACATGACGGCGCTGCTCAAGAATTTTGCAGACCGGCTGATCCCGCTCAAAAGTCCGCTGCTGACAGAGCAGGCCGGCTATGAGTTTGCGGCACAGGGCGAGGTCACAGCAGAGCCCCGTACACAACTGGATGCGCCGCTGATGTCCGCCGCAGAGTATGTACAGTTTCTGGGTATGTAAGACAAAGGGAAACGGTTCTTGCCTTCGGGAAAGAGCCGTTTTTGATGTGCGCCATAGTATCTGACGGAATGATATGGGAAGTGAAGCTCGATCAGGCTATGCCGAAAAAGCAATACTATGTCGATTATCGGCAGGGAATTTTGTGTATCAGGGTGGTATATTGGAAGTCAGTGTGGTATAGTTAGGGCAAACTAACCATGGATTGACACTGGAATCCCATAAAAGCAAAGAGATGAAGGAATTATGCAAAGCAAACAGCAAAAGCAAATCAAGGTATTTCTGATACAGACCTTCGGCGGAAGCAGGGGCGGCTCGCTGTTTTCACGACAGGAAAAAATGCTGGATATGTTAATCAAAACCGCAGCAAACAGGTCCAAAAACCAGATGAAAACACTGGTGCAGACCATTCTGCCGCGCATTGCGCTGTACAAGGTGCTGCAGGCAGAGCTGCCTGCGGAGGAAACCTTTACGCACATGCGGACGTACATGATGGACTGGGTGGCAGCAGAAAAGCACGCTTTCACGGCGAAAATGGAGTCTGTGCCGGGATTTTATCGGATTTACAGCTATTGTTTTCTCAAAATCATGCGTACCTCCGACTTGTGGGAGAGCACACAGGAACACGACAAAACGCACTTTTCCGCGTCGATTACCAAGTGTCTCTGGCACACGGCGTGCCGGGAAAACGGCTGTCCGGAGCTGTGTCCGCTGTTTTGCGACGTGGATGACGTGACCTACGGCGGACTGCACAAGCTCGGCTTTTCGCGCACAAAAACGCTGGGCTGCGGCGGTGACTGCTGCGATTTTCGGTTTTTCAAAAGGTAGGTGAGCAGACGGAGAAGCGGACTTCGGCAGGATTTTCGGTGCAGCGGCGGAATCCGTGCTGTCAGCTCCATCGCCTACGCAGTGCGGCCGCAGATGGTTTTGAGTCGGATTCCTCTTCCATACCTTGCGATTTCCCCGGTTAAATGATACAATCAAACCACAAGGTTTCATTCCATCAAACGGATTCCGAAGGGGGAGCCATCCCTTATCACATAAAGGAGCATCAGTGCATGAACCCAGTTTTTGTTATCGGACACCGCAATCCGGATACGGATTCCATTTGCTCTGCAATCTGCTACGCGCACCTCAAGCGCAGGCTGACCGGCGGAGAATACATAGCCTGCCGCGCGGGTCACGTCAATGCGGAGACCAAATTTGTGCTCGAACGCTTCGGCGTGGAGCCGCCGCGCTACATCAAGTCGTTTGAGCCGCGCCTGAGCGATGTGCAGTACCGCGAGGTGCCGGGCATCAGCGAGGAGCTGTCGCTGCACCGTGCATGGGATTACATGAACGAAAATGATATTCAGACGCTGGCCGTTGTCGATGAGGATCGCCGCCTGAAGGGTCTGCTGACGCTGGGCGATATCGCGCGCTTCTACATCGAGGATCAGGACGCCAATGCGCTGGCGGAGGCCAAGACCAGCTATCGGAATCTGGTCGATGTGCTTAACGGCACGCTCGAGGTTGGCGATATTGACCAGCGGTTTGAGCAGGGCAGTGTGGTCGTTGCGGCGGCTAATCCGGACGTGCTCGAGGACTATATCGGCAAAAACGATATGGTTATTCTCGGCAACCGCTATGAAAGCCAGCTGTGCGCCATTGAGATGAGCGCCGGCTGTATAGTCATCGGCCTCGGCTCCAAGGTTTCGCGCACCATCCGAAAGCTGGCATCGGAAAACGGCGTTTCCATCATCGCCACCCCGTATGATACCTACACCTGTGTCAAGGTTATCGGTCAGGCGGTTCCGGTGCGGCATGTAATGCGGAAAAAGGGTCTTATCACCTTCGAGCCGGAGGAAACGGTTGAGGATGTAAAGCGCACGGTTTCCAAAAAGCGTATCCGCTATTACCCGCTGATGGATGAACAGGGACGATACGTCGGTATGTTCTCACAGCGTAACCTGCTGGATCTGGAGCGTCCGTCGGTCATTTTGGTCGATCACAACGAGCGCGATCAGGCCGCCGAAGGCATTCGTTCGACCAATATTGTTGAGATTATCGACCACCACCGCATTGACTCGGTGGAGACCAGCGGACCGATCTACTTCCGCAATCAGCCGCTCGGCTGCACCGCGACCATCATCACGCAGATGTACCATGAGCACAACGTGGAGATCGAGCCGAAAATCGCGGGTCTGCTGTGCTCGGCAATCCTGTCGGACACGCTGATGTTCCGCTCGCCGACGTGTACGCCGCTTGATCGCATGGCTGCAGAAGAGCTGGCGAAAATCGTCGGTCTGGACATCAAGCAGTATGCAACAGAAATGTTCCGTTCCAGCTCGCGTCTGCTCGATCGCTCGATGGATGAGCTGCTCCACATGGATTTTAAGTATTTCCAGGCGCAGAATCAGAAGATTGCGATTTCGCAGGTGACGAGTGTCAGTGAGAACGAGCTGTCCGGCATCCGTGATAAAATGCTCGAGTACATGGAAAGCTGCCTGACATCGAGCGGTCTGTCCATGCTGTTCGCTATGCTGACCAACATTATCGAGGAAAAGACAGAGCTGCTCTACGTCGGCAAGGGCGCGCAGCAGCTGGTTCGTGCGGCCTTCAAGACCGACTGCGGCGAGCATTCGGTCGTCCTGCCCGGCGTTGTCAGCCGGAAGAAGCAGATGGTGGTGCCGCTTGTCAGAGCCATGGAGCACGACGAGGAAATTGAGTGAGATTTGCAGAGTAAAAGCGGGAGAAACCAGGGTTTCTCCCGCTTGAGGCTGTCGCGAAACTACAGTTTCGCCGACAAGCAGGAACGGACCACAGGCCGTTCCAAAGTCGTCCGAAAGTTCCTATGCAGAAACTTTCTCCCTCTATAAATATCAAAACCAAGGCGCATGTCCCCGGTTTTGATGAATTTGCAAAGCCCCGGTGCTGGAACACCGGGGCTTTTCGCGTGCACGATGTGCACTTTTGTCTTTCCTTGTGTAATCATATTATACCGCATATCAACAGCCAATGCAAGTAGATCCGACTGCGCCGGAAGATATTTCTCTGTCTAAGCGAGGGAATATGCACAATATCATGGGCGCTTATTTGGATAGTTTTTATACTATGGTTAAATACATTTGGCTCATTCCTCCAAAGTGTGATATGATTAAATCATTCAGGTGAGAACAAGAAACGGAGAGAAAACCATGAAGCGATGGAAAGGGGCGGCATTGCTGCTGCTCTGCACAGTTGCGATGCTGCGGCTGCTGCAGGGATTGGCACAGCCGGAAAAAGAGAATGCCCATGTGCCGGTGCTCGGCATTGTCACCACGGCGGCAGAGGATGACCGGCGCGAAGCGCAGTCCGAAGCGCTTGTACATGCGGCGGAGGAACATGGCTTCAAAGTGCTGGAAATGCCGGTCGAGCGCACGCAGGAGGCACAGATTGAAGCCGTGCGTGCGCTGATCGTGTATCAGGTGGACGCAATCGCATTTACGCCGCTGGTGGAAAGCGGCTGGGACAACGTGCTGCGCGAAGCAAAATCCGCCTCCGTGCCGCTGCTGTCGATAGACCGCGCGATACGCGGCGTGGATGATGTGCCGCTGCAGCATATAGGATTTGATTATGCGTCGCTCGCCGAGCAGGCAGCGGATGCGCTTCTGCAGCAGCGCATGCCGCGGGACGGTGTACTGGAGCTTTACGGCACGGTAAATGCTTCGGACGCAAGAGAGATTGCACGCGGCTGCCGCGCGTCTCTGGAGGAACACGGATTGACCGTAACCTACAGCCTGTGCGGCGACGGCATGCGCTCGCGCGGCTGCGAAATACTGGAGGAGATGGAGGACCATCTGGACGAAATCGGCTACATTTTCGCCCAGAATGACGCGATGGCGCTCGGTGCGGTGGATTATCTGCACAGCCACGGCCGCAAACCGGGCAAGGATGTGCTGATTTGTGCGTTTGGCGGCGGTGCGGAGCTGCGCGCGCTGCAGAAAAAAGGGGAGGTTGCCGTAATCGGTGCGCTGGATGACACCCAGCTGGCCGAGCTGACCGCAGACGCAGCCCAGCAGATTGCGAAGGCACCGTGGAAGCCCTATATCGCTCTGGCGGACACCGCCGTGCTGACGGAGGAGGGAACAGCCGATGCGTAAATCCCATTACAGCTTGCACGGCTTGCTGCGGCGGTCGCTGCTGCGCAGTGTGGTCTGCATGATTTTACCGGTGTGCGTGCTGGCAGGTCTGCTGGTTGTGCTGACACAGCGCTATGGCGCGGATATTGCATTGACGACCCGTGCCTCCGAGGTGCGCACTGTGCTGGTGCAGGACCTGCCGGATGAGGTGTGGAACGTGGTTTCCGGCCGCATTTCCTTCGAGGATGGACGGCAGCGGATGCTGATCGACAGCGCTCTGTGGGAACTGAACGATATGCTGGACAGTGCCGGAGAGGACGAGGCACAGTACCTCAACGCGGCGCTGCGCGCCATCCGCACGATCGACAGCTACGTTGATCAGCTGGAAACGCAGATGGACGCCGGTGCCGCAGTCAGCCGCAACGAATCGCTGTACCGCGAGATTCACAGCGTCGGCCATCTGGCGGGCAGCATGCTTGACCGCTATATCGAGAATGAGATCGCCCGCATGGGCCGTTTCAACGCCCGCATTCAGCACGGACTGGGTGCGGCAGCGCTTGCACTCATTGCGCTGGTCGGCGTGATGATCTGGCTGACTATTCGGGCATCTGACAATCTGGAAGGTGCGATTGGCGCGTCTTTGCGGCAGCTGGAGCAGTTTGCCAACCGCATTGCCGCCGGTGAGCTGACCGAGCGCGTCCCGCCGACCGAGATCGACGAGCTGCATCTGCTGACACGCGATCTCAATACAATGGCGGAGCAGCTGGGTGCGCTCATTCATGAGCGGGTCGAGCAGGAAAAGACCATCAAAAAAGCTGAACTGCGGGCGCTGCAGGCGCAGATCACGCCGCATTTCATGTACAATACGCTGGAAACCATTGTCTGGCTGGCAGAAGAGGGCCGCAACAGCGAGGTCGTCGAGATGACGATGGCGTTCACCGGCTTTCTGCGCATCTCGCTCAGCCGCGGCGCGGATTACATAACGGTCGAGCGCGAGGAACAGCACGTTGCAAACTATCTGCAGATTCAGTCGGTGCGGTACGGCAGCATCATGCGGTATACGATTGATATTGATCCCGCGCTGCACGAGCGGTATATGCTGAAAATCGTGCTGCAGCCGCTGGTTGAAAACGCGATTTATCACGGCATTAAGCGCAGGCGCGGCAGAGGACAGATTACCGTGACCGGCCGCAGGCAGGCAGGCGGCATGTACTTCGCCGTGGAGGACAACGGCATGGGCATGACACCCGAGCGTCTTGCCGAGGTACGGGCCTCGCTGCAGAACGGCGCACCGCTTGACCCGGACGGCAAGGGCGGCTATGATCTGCGCAATGTGGAACAGCGTCTGCGGCTGTATTACGGCTGCGGACTGACGATCGAGAGTGAATACCGGCACGGCACACGCATCAGCTTCACCGTACCGGACGAACAGGAGGGGAAAACGCTATGATGCGTGTATTTATTGCGGATGATGAGGAGATCATCCGGGATGGCATCCGCAACTGCATTGAAAAGGAGCAGGAACGCTTTTTGTTTGCAGGTGAAGCGCCGGACGGCGAAATGGCACTGCCTATGCTGATGGAAATGAAGCCGGATGTGCTCATTACGGACATCCGCATGCCGTTTATGGATGGTCTGGAGCTGGCAAAGGTTGTGCGGCGCACCATGCCGTGGCTGCGTATTGTGTTCCTCAGCGGACACGATGAATTTGAGTATGCACAGAAGGCGGTTTCGCTGCACGCGGACGCGTATCTGCTCAAGCCGGTCAGCTCGGCGCAGCTGCTTGAAACGCTTGGACAGGTTGCCGAGCAGATTGAGCAGGAGCAGCAGCAGCTTCGCTCGGAAGGTGCAAACAGCCGCAGCGAACACGAGGAGGACGTGCTGCGTGAGCATTTTCTCAACGACCTGCTCTCGGGCAGCGTGCCGACTGCGGAGGCGGCTGTACAGGGAGAACGCTGGGGGCTGCTGCTGACAGCGAAGCAGTATCTTGTGTGCATCGTGCGCCTGCCGGAAAATGCCGTGCAGGAGCAGGTGCGTGCACTGACCGAGCGTCTGTGCGGTGAGGAAAGCGAGGTCTGCGCCTTTTTCCGCGGCAGCCGCCGGCTGGTGCTCCTGCTGCGCGGAGAGACCGAGGAAGCTGTGCGCGAAACCGCCTACGAGTTCTGTCAGAACCTGCGGCATGAGCTTTGTCAGGTGCTGGGCTGGAACGCGCTGTGCGCGATCGGCGCACCGGTCTCCCGTGTCAGCGCCCTGCCGGAAAGCTACTGCACAGCGAAGGATACACTGCTGCAGGCCTCCGCATGTGCGGAGAACGGCGTATTCGGCAGCACGGACTTTGCCGGTGTGCAGCACGAGTTCGATTTCTCGGCGGGCGGCTCGCTGGCGGACAAGCTGCGGCATGCCGCCCCCGAGGACGTGCCGCGTATTGTCGAGGGCTACTTTGGCGACTCTGCGGCGCAGGACGTACAGAGCGTGCTGTACCGATATTATCTGCTGATGAACCTGCTCGTCACGGCCTCTCAGCTGGCTGATGAGGTGCAGGCAGGCAGCATTCCGCCTCCGGAGGATCCGCAGGCGGTGCTCGGTCAGGCGGCGACGCTCGAGGGCACAAAGGCCTGTGCCGCCGAGGTGCTCGGCCGCATGACTCGTCTGTGTTATCGCCATCAGAATGTGCGATACAGCGCGGAGATCAGCCGTGCAAAGGAGTTTATCCGCGAAAATTATGCGGACAGCGGTATTTCGCTGCACATGGTGGCGGCAGAGGTCGGGTTCAGTCCGAACCATTTTTCCACCGTGTTTTCGCAGGAGACCGGTCAGACCTTTGTCGAATATCTGACCGCTGTCCGCATCGAGGCGGCAAAGCATCTGCTGACCAAGGGCAACAGCCGTATGAGTGATATTGCATTTGACGTCGGCTATCAGGATTCGCACTATTTCAGCTATCTGTTCAAAAAGCACGTCGGCGTTTCGCCGCGCGAGTACCGCAGCCGGTCGGAAGAAGGGTAAAATAATATCGTAAGAAATTCACCGTTCAGGAACGGCCTTCTTGAATGGTAAAATTTTATCGGATGATGGACGGTAGAGCGAAGCCGCTTAAACTGTTATAGTATAGGGGCAGAGAAAAGCTGCCCGCCTTTTGTATCGAGGTGGAAGCTATGAAAAGAATATGTTTTCTTCCTGTTGTTCTGCTGCTGACCGGACTGCTCTGCGGCTGTACGGGTCAGCAGCAGAACGATCCCTCATCGCAGGAGCGCAATCATGCGATGGAGGAGGGGACAGAAACACCGAAATATGACCATCTTACCGTTTACAGTCCGCTGCCGGAGTCGGAAACGCTGCTGTACTGCAGTGCCTTCCGCAAGGATACCGGCATTACCGTGGACTGTATTTATCTTCCTGCCGGAGAAATGACCGCGCGGCTCGAGCAGGAGCGGGACAACCCGCAGGCTTCTGTGCTGCTGGGCGGCTCGGCGGATAACTATATTCAGCTGCGAGAGGCCGGTCTGCTGGAGGCGTATCAAAGTCCCGAGCTGACCGATGTGCCCGAAGCCTATCAGGATGAGCAGGGCGTGTGGAATCCAATCTACATCGGCACGCTGTGCTTCGCCTGCAACACCGACTGGTTTGCACGGACGGGAACGCCGATGCCGACCTGCTGGGACGATCTGCTGTCGCCTGCACTGGCAGGGCAGATTGTGATGGCAACTCCGAAAAGCTCGGGTACCTCGTATACTACGCTGGCAACGCTTGTGCAGATGCGCGGCGAGGACAAGGCGTGGGAGTATCTCAAAAAGTTAGATCAGAATGTCGGAGCATATTATACTGCATCGAGTACAGAACTGGTTAAACAGGTTAGCACCGGCGATTATGCTGTTGCGATCGTGTTTTATCACGATGGCTGCCGTGCGGTATTGGATGGCTATCCCATTGAGGTGCGCAGTCCGGCAGACGGCACCGGCTATGAGATCGGCGCGTGCGCGCTTGTGCGCAATGCACCTGCAGGAGAACGCGAAAATGCATGTACTTTTCTTGATTGGATGACTTCGGCACGCGGACAGGAGTGCTACATCGAAGCCAAAAGCTGTCGCCTTCCGGCAAACAGCACCGCCCGTGCAGCAGATGGACTGCCGTCGTTGGATGAGCTCAATCTCATTTCCTATGATGCAGAATGGGCAGGAGGAAATCGCAGCCGTCTGGTTCGTTATTTTACAGAGAATATTATAAACCAATATTGAATGCACACCGGCCCACCGGTTCGCAGATAAACTGATTGACGAAGGAGGAATATCAAGGAGTAAAGAATAAGAAAGAAAAAAGAGAGGAGAAATGAAAAAATGAAAAAACTACTTAAGCGTTTATGCTCTGCTATGGTCGCAGCTGTTATGGTCATGACCATGGCGCCGGCTGCATTTGCGGCTGGCGGCGGCGCACAGTTCCAGAACGGCCCCTACCTTCTGGCACCAAAGACCAACAGCATGGTCGTCGTATGGGAAAGCACGGAGAAGGTCTCCGCGACCATCGCATACGGCACCGACGAGAGCAAGCTCTGTGACCCGATCAAGGTGGAGATCGACGCAGACGCACCCGACTTCAAGGGCAGCAAGATGAACCTGTTCCATTACAAGCTGGACAACCTGACCCCCGGTACCCGCTACTACTACGAGGTAAAGCTCGAGGGCGGCGCGACCTGCAAGGCCAGCTTCAAGACCCTGAGCGAAAAACCGGATCAGATCCGTCTGATCACCCTGTCGGACTCGCACATTTTTGCGACCCGCGCAGAACTCGATCAGGCCATCAAGGAATTTGACCCCGACCTGCTGCTGCACTGCGGCGATATGGTAGAAGGTACCGGCGCACAGGCAGAGCAGTTCAGCTTCTGGTTCCAGGGCAAGGTGGATAACGATTATATCCATTCCTATCCGGTTGTCTATTCCTCCGGCAACCACGATCAGGGCGGTGTATACTTCAACACCTATGTATACTCCATTCAGGATGAAGAATACGGCGCAGAGGTCGAGGGCGACAGCTCCTTCAATTACGCCGGTCTGCACATCATCACCATGAACAGCAACCCGTGGGGTCTGTTCCAGATGAACTCCGAGGCGACCGGCCAGAAGGCTGACGCCGCCACCATCAAGACCATCGACAACGCGATGAACTGGCTGAAGAAGGATCTGGCGACCGACGCTGCAAAGAACGCCGATTTCCGCATGATCTTCATGCACCATCCGGTATCGGATGCGTACACCAAGCGTTACATTCCGGCAGTCATTGAGCCGGGCAAGGTAGACCTGCTGCTGTCCGGCCATACACACAGCTATGCGCGCGCGGTATCCAGCAATCCGGCTGTCGGCGCTGGCACCATTTACCTGACCCATCAGGACGCGCGTACCTACAACAAGAAGGGCGACTTCTTCTACATCACCAGCACTCCCGGTTCCGGCGTTCTCGATGTCAAGAACTACGGCGCAACGGCAGCCGGTCAGGACTCCAAGGTAGCCAACGAGACGCTGGTAGCCAAGGACAAGCAGCAGCTTTCGTGGTCGGATATCTCCATCACCCCGAGCACAGTGCTGTACAACGGCGAAGTTACCGTTACCGCCAAGGTAACGAACAACGGCAAGGGCCTGGCGGCGGCTGTCATTCCGGTACAGGACAACGGCAAGACTCGTTATCTGTATCAGTTTGAGGACGGCGTGGTAACGCTCGATCCGGGCAAATCCGCAACGCTGACCGGCACGCTCCGCATGGAGAAGCTGGGCACGCACACCCTCAAGCTGGCGGATAAGACTGTCTCCGTCAACGTAAAGTACCGCCCCGCAACCTTTGACTACACCAACATCCGCACCCAGCAGGGTAACGGCAAGACCAGCGACATGAACAGCAACATCCTGCACATCAAGGCTGATGTCGTCAACATCGGCAACGATGCAGGCACCGGCACCGCTGAGTTCAAGGTAAACGGCGTGACCGTCGGCACCCGCCAGTACACCCTCAAGTCCGGCGAATCCCAGACTGCGGAATTTGCCTACACCTTTGACAAGGCCGGTAAATACGAAGTCACCATCGGCAACGCAAAGCCGGAGACCGTTTACATCGAAGGCTCTATCCAGGGCATGCCGATCGTCAAGGACAAGTCCGGCAATGGCAACAATGCATATATTCACGGTCAGCCGGAATTCGGCACCGATGACAAAGGCAAGCAGACTCTCGTACTCGATGGCAAGCGCGACTATATCGAGATCCCCGACAACGGCGGCTACACCCCCAAGGATGCCATGACCGGTATGGTCTGGGCAAACCTGCCGAGCGCAGGCACCACCAAGGGCGGCGTTTCCGAGCTGACCGAGCAGTATGTTGATCTGGACGGCAAGGGCGCTATCCCGGATCACAACCCACTGATGGTCAAGGGCATCGGCCTCGGCTGGGGCACCCCGTATATGTTCCGCATGGCAGTCCGTGAGACCGGCAAGGTGACTTACGGTGTCTGCCTGCTCGACGACAACGGCGAGTTCAGCTGGAACGACGGCAGTGATGACAGCTTCGGCATCAAGAAGGACCAGTGGGTTCAGTACACCAGCGCATTTGACTTTACGACCGGTGGCGACTCCTACGAGAACGAGCTGCACAGCGCACATGTAGACAAGCCCGCTTTTGAGAATGCCCCCATCAAGACCTGGGAAGGCGAGCCGATGTACATCGGTCTGGGCTTCAAAAATACGCTCCAGACCAAGCGCAACCGCGGCATGTATCACACCATGCTGCCGGGCGCAGTATCGCAGGCACGCTTCTACACCTCCAAACTGAGCGAGAACGAAGTGACCGCAGTCCGCAATAATCCGACTTCCGCAGGCGCTTCCAAGAACAGCCTGAAGATCTGGCTGGACTTCGAGAACAGCAATATCGAGACCAGCGGTTCGCACACCACCGAGTGGGTAGAAGCGACCGCCGCACCGACTGCACTGAGCTATAATGCTGCCTTCGCGGGCAAGGCTTCCATCACCGCGACCGTACAGACCTCGGACGACGGCAAGACTGTTAAGGAGGAGAAGTCCGCAGCGCTGACCTCCGGCACCGGCAAGATCGATCTGACCGGCATGGCAGATGCCAAGTATGTCCGCGTTAAGACCGCGTTCGTTTCTGATCTGAACAGCACAGAATCCAGCGTTCCGGTACTCAATGAGTACGCGCTGACCGCTGGTAAGACCAAGATCTGGAATACCCTGACCGACTGGGAAAAGGGCACGTTTGAGGGCGCGGCAGGCCATCAGCCCGGTCACGTTTACCGCAACTATGCCAAGGATTTTGCCAACTACGGCACCATCGGTGACGTAGAGGACAGCTCCAAGGCCGGTTTCACCGACGTTGCCAACCACTGGGCCAAGGATGCCATCAACTATGTGACCGACAAGGGCCTGATGAACGGCACCGGCAGCAATACGTTCTCCCCGAATGCGTCCACCACCCGCGGCATGTTGATGACCGTTCTCGCTCGCTATGCAGGCGAGGACACCACCGGCGGCGCTACTTGGTACGAGAAGGGCATGAACTGGG